>Ga0209000_1000226_pt1 | contig 67293 bp, 70 predicted proteins | sample RifGroD2_FD_183998 | JGI IMG/M metagenome (GOLD analysis project Ga0209000, IMG submission 183998) | Groundwater microbial communities from Rifle, Colorado, USA - Groundwater D2 (SPAdes) (version 2) | ecosystem: Environmental > Aquatic > Deep subsurface > Groundwater | place: Rifle, Colorado... | reverse complement strand
GTAATCAAAACATATTATTAGTAAGGAAATTATGATGAGTAATAAAACCAGAAGAGTTGTAATAACAGGAATGGGCGTAGTAAGTCCGTTCGGTGTAGGGCTTGACTTATTCTGGGAAAATCTTGTAAAAGGTAATAGCGGGATTAAACCTATAACAGTTGTTGATTTATCTCAACATCCTGTTAGATTTGGCGGAGAATGTTCAGACTTTAATCCCGATCTCTACCTTGATAAAAAAGAAGCAAAAAAAATGGACAGATTTACTCAGCTCGGAATGGTTGCAGCTATTGAAGCAATGAAAGATTCCGGACTGGATATGAATAAATCAGATCCGACAAGATTAGGCGTTTATATCGGAAGTGCTTCAGGCGGAATGTCGACAATTGAAAAAAACCATCAGGCGATTATGGAAAAAGGACCGTCAAAATGCAGTCCGTTTACTGTACCGATGATGATTGTCGATATTGCTGCAGGTAGAATTTCCATTATGTTCAATGCAAAAGGTCCAAATAAATGTATTGTAACCGCATGTGCTACAGCTTCACATTGTTTGGGTGATGCATTCAGAACCATTGTATATGGTGACGCCGATATGATGATAGCCGGAGGCTGTGAAGCTCCGCTAACTTCACTTGCTATGGCAGGATTCTCCAGTGCAAGAACATTATCCAGAAGAAACGAAGAACCTACTTTAGCAAGCAGACCTTTTGATAAAGACAGAGATGGGTTTGTTATGTCTGAAGGCGCCGGTGTTTTCGTTCTTGAAGAACTTGAGCATGCATTAGCAAGAGGCGCAAAAATATATGCAGAATTCGTCGGATATGGCGCTACAGCAGATGCAAACGATATTGTTGCACCTTGTGCAGATGGTGATGGAGCAGGAAGAGCAATGCAATGTGCTCTTAATGATGCAGGAATGATCCCAGAAGATATTCAATATATTAATGCTCACGGTACAAGCACACCATTGGGTGATGTAGCTGAAACTTTGGCAGTAAAAAGAGTGTTTGGTGATTATGCGAAAAACGGATTGCTGGTTACCTCTACAAAGAGTATGACAGGACATGCACTTGGGGCAGCAGGAGCAATTGAAGCAGCAGCTTGTGTTAAAATTTTAGAAACAGGCGTTGTTCCTCCAACAATAAATCTTGATAATCCTGATGAAAAGTGTGATTTGGATTATGTACCAAATGTTGCAAGGAAAGTAGACAATATAAATGGTGTAATGTCTAATTCATTTGGATTTGGCGGACATAATGCTTCAATCATCTTTAAAAGATATGAAAAATAATTAATAATAATATATTTTTAAAAGAATGGGGTGATTTTAAAATTCCCCATTCTTTTTTTATGTTATATAATTTTATTAAAGAGTCGTTTTTTTAAGGGAAAATTTTATATATGCGGTTATCTAAAAGTCATGGTTTGCCTGGCATGCTAATTGTTGTAGAAGGCGTTGACGGTTCAGGCAAAAGTACACAAATATCATTATTGAAGGATTGGCTAAATTCTACAGTCCATGGCGTTATTTTTACAGAGTGGAATTCATCCAGATTAATATCCGAAACAACAAAAAAAGCTAAAAAAAAGAATTTGTTAACACCTAGAACTTTTAGTTTGCTTCATGCCGTTGACTTTGCGGATAGATTGGAACAAATTATTGTACCTGCATTGAAAGCAGGTTTTATAGTGCTTGCAGACAGATATGTTTACACAGCTTTTGCAAGAGATGTGGCAAGGGGTGTTGATAAAAACTGGGTGAGAAATATGTACGGGTTTGCAATCAATCCCGATCTCGCTTTCTATTTTAATGTTCCTGTTGAGACTTCGCTTGCAAGAATATGTACAAACCGTGCTCCAAAATTTTATGAAGCAGGTATGGATTTAAATTTACACAGTGATCCGTATCAAAGTTATAAAATTTTTCAAGGTAGGGTTATAAACGAATATGACAATATGGTAGATGAATATGGTCTTATTAAAATAAATGCCGTTGACTCTATTCACAGCCAGCAAGTTTTATTAAGAGAATTAGTCAGAAAAAAACTTGATGAAAAAGGGATAAGAGTATAGCTATATGGATATAAATAAAAAACCTCATACCAAACACGGTTATCCCGGTTTATTAATAGTAATAGAAGGTACAGACGGAGCAGGAAGGTCTACACAGATTGAAAAACTTCGTGAATGGCTTGCAATAGAAAGCTATGGCGTTGTCGTAAGCCAATGGAAAACTTCCAAATTAATGTCAAATGTTATTGATAATGCTAAGGAAAGAAACCTTTTAAACGCTTATACTTTCAGTTTACTTTATGCATCAGATTTTGCGGACAGGCTTGAGCAGGTAATTGTGCCTGCTTTGAAAGCAGGCTTGGTTGTTCTGGCAGATAGATATACCTATACAGCTTATGCAAGAGATGTTGTAAGAGGAGTAAGTCCTGAATGGGCAAGAAAATTATATGATTATGCTCCTGAACCGGATATGGTTTTTTATTTAAAAATGCCTGTAGAGACATTGCTTAAAAGAATTATTTCCACCAGCGGTTTAAATTATTATGAATCGGGACGCGATATAGGGTTAAGTACTGATTTTTATGAAAGTTTTAAACTTTATCAAAGAAAGATAATTGCTGAGTATACTAAAATGGAACAAGAATTTGATTTTGTTACTTTTGACGGTACTCTTAAAATTGAAAACATTCAAAACAAGCTGCGAATGAAACTTAATGATTTACTTAAAACAGGTGTTTTGGGGTAATTTCTGATATCCTTGAGAGGAGAGCCGTGGTAATATTACTTCTCTTTTGATTTTATAAATATATGTAAATTTAATAAGTTTCCAGGTTAAGTTTTCAAGCCAACTGTTCGAATAATAATGTAGAATAAGTTATTAGAACTTGAACGTTTCCGGAAAAAGTTTAATATATGATTTTGAATAATATAATTAAAAAATATACATTTAAAAAAGCGCAGCAACTTATCGAATTTGCTTTTGTTGCGCCAATTTTGATTATGTTTTTACTTCTTATAATGGAATTTGGTTATGTAATAACAATTAGAAATGTAATTTCTGAAGGTGCAAAAGAATCATTAATGCAAGTTAACAGCAAATTCAATAATTTGACAGGTAATGCTGCTGTTAAAAAAGCGGCAATGGAAACCGAATTAAAAACAAGTATGGAATCTTTTTTATCAACTCATGGTATTGCAAATTCATCAAATGTAACTGTTACTGTTTTTACTGATGCAAATGGAGTTACCTTTGCAAATTTTACATATATGTATAAAATGATTTTAACTTTCATTCCCAATTTACCTACGATACCTATACAATCATCCCAGATTATTAACACTCAAATGCTTCAGCCTAATAGTTTTAATTCAGGTTTGACAACTGCGCAGTTATCTTCGTTTTTTGCCGCACCTGATGGTGCTTTAATCTCAGATATTGCATTTAATGCTAATGATTCTTTAAGGCAACATATTGCTATTTTAGTCAGTTGGTATGACAATTATAATATAACAAATTTTGCTGCAAATAATTATGCCCGGCTTTTTAGCTGGTATGGCTATGATTTATTGCCCGCAAATGAAAGAATTAACTTAAGAACAGCCACTATAGAAATCAGATCGCCTTATTATAATGGAGGTAACTGGTTAAATACGCAAATTCCTTATGTATGGGTTGTGTCGGCTCTTGGTTATACGCAAGTATTTTATACAAAATTCAATGCAACAGTTGATTTGTCACCTTTTAATTCTAATGCTGGTTGGACACTCAATGAATGTAGTACAAATGATCACTATTGGGCAAATCTAGACGATGGGTTTTTACAGGCAGGATATCAATGCCCATTGAAATGGGCTAATAATAATTATGAATATTTATATAGAATATTTCCTCGTGATTATGATAATCTTAATCATGGTAAATTCAGCAGATCTTTTGGCTATCGTTGGTGCAGTACTGGTGGCGCACCGGCAGGTTTGCCAGATTGCACTGCAAATCAATCAGGTTCTCACACTATTCAAGAGCTTGCTTTGAAAGGACTTACAAGGGATGGGGTTTATTGTGTGAGTCATTCTCTAAATCACTCTTACAATAGAAGAGGGAATTATGAATATGTAAATAATATTGGTGCTACAAATATAAATTCGCTGCAGCATTATACTGTCAGAACATCAGATTATAATAATTATGACGGCAATTACGTGATTAATATATATCAACCGCTCGTAAATAATGGAGCAGTTAACTACTATACAGCAGGAAATGAATTTGTTGATCCTGCTAAAATGATTTTAAATAACGGAAGTAACACACCATTTTTTACAGCTTTTCAGTGGGCATTTAGGCTTAATGCCGGCGTGTTAGTTGCGGGTGTTGCAAATACGGAATTAATTAGCATTTATATTGATACAGATGGTGATGGTATTCCTGATGCATGGGATGATCACCCGACATATTTTGATGCAAACAGAGATAATGAGCTAGATGGACTTAAAAATGCTGTAGGATTTAATGCTGCAGATGCTATTGTATTAAATCAGGGAGGTGCTGCTTACGCATTTCCAATGCCCGATGTAAACGTGAATATTATGGGTTTTGATTATGGTCCACTTATCTCAACTCCTTGGGATTGGAGCTTGGCTGGAGCTCAAAGGGATTCCAAAAAAACTAATGCAGCACTGACAACTTACATACCGGATACTTATTTCTCTGCATTTAGGTCGTATAATCCTGGTGGTGGAAACATATTATATATTTTCTGTGATGGAGATGCAGATGGAGCTGTTGATGATTTATGCAGAGAATATAAGACTTGGGATCCTATTCCAGCAAATGGATTAATTCAAAAAGAAAAATATATACATGGAACTATTAATGGTGCTGTAATTGACATGGATCAATCAGATGAATTAATTTATCTTAATGCTAATAATTTTAGTGTTGCAAATAGAGTTACAAGAACACCGGCTGGTTGGTAATGAGAAAAATTATAAATATAAATTTAAATAAAAAGAGAAAAGGTGTTTCAATAATACTTTTGATATTTAGTATTATTGCAATATTTTCACTCTGTGGACTTGTAATTGATCTGGGAATTATACTTAATAGTCGATTTGAGTTTCAAAAACTTGTGGAAACAACTGCTTTGACTGCAGTGACTGAATATGGAGCTTATGAAGATAATGCAAATATAATAAGATATCCTGCTGTCGCTGATATTTCAGTAAATGCAAACAATAGTGCAGAGAAAAATTTTGATGCTTTTGTTGCCTCAAACTCATTTCTTCTTCTGACAAAAAATATTACTCCTGTTGTAACATTTGGAGCTACAATACAAAGCAGGTACTCAAGAGCAATAAAGGTAGAGGCAACAGCAGTTGTACGCACATATTTTTTAAATATTATAGGGATTAAATCAATAAAATTACAGGCATCAGCAGCAGCAATGCATATTCCTGTTTATTTAAGAACAGGAAACGTTCTTAACGGAACTTCACCTGTCGCACCTATTTATAAAGATACTGAGCTAAGAGCTCCTGCAGGGGGAGCTCTTAGTAATCAAATTCTTAATGGAATAAATAATACAACTCCTGCGATTGTAAATGTTAATACAAATTTAAGTAACATAAACGGTATGCCTGATGCAACAGTTGTATCTCTTGGTCCTGGCGGATATATTACAATAAAACTTCCTGTAGCTCTCATTGATGGTAGGGGGTTTGATTTACAAATTTTTACCAGAGGAAATGCTTCCGGTTATTTTGTTTTTGCCGGCAATGATACTGATCCTGCAGATCCATATATTGATGCTGCAAACCCCGGAGGTGGAATTGACTGGGTAAATATTAGCTGTACAGGCACACCTGTCGGCGCTCCTACGAACGGAAATGTAGGTTCTTATGTACAAAACGTTGCCGGTATAGGAAATCAGGAAAAGTTTTATGGAAGCGGATATTTTGATGTTGGTGCATCATGTTCTAACGGTTATGCGGGTAATGTTAACAGTGCAAAATATTTAAAAATAATAGATGACAATAGAGAAGACGGTTTCACCTTAAGAGATCCTGAAAATGATACAAGCATGACTGCTATTCCTTCATTCTTCCCCGGACAAAATTCTTCTTTTACTCCGGGAGTTAGTATTGATGCTATTGCAGTCGAACATCATTCAAAATTAATAGGTATAAGTGATTTTACTGCAGATACTGATAATGACGGTTTAATAAATGTATTTGAAGAAACATTGGGACTTAATCCATGCGGTCCATCTGAATCTGCTCCAGCATGCGGAGCACCTCCTGCAAGTAATGATGATACTGAATTTTGGGGATATAACTCTCCCGGTAACGTTAATATTCTTATAGATAATCCAACAACTGCATTAAGAATAGATTATCCGACCCGCTCAGATAATCCGCCTAAAATGTATATAAATTATTAGTTTTTATGTTTAGATTTGTAAAAAATTATCGTTTTTATAAAAAGTTTTAAGGATAAGCTGCCGATATTATACATAATTGTGAAATATCGAGGTTGTAGCCATGGAGATAAATTTTAATCCATCAATACGCAAAAATTTAGTTTTTGATTTTTTTATTCAATCACAGCTGGAAAAACTCGGACTTCAGTCAACCGGATCAAAAGAAGGTGATATTAAAGCAATCCAAAATGCTTTAGCTCAAAAAATTTCACCTGATGAAAATAAAATTTTAGGTCAAGCAGGAGGCGCACCACCTCCACCTCGAACTCCTGAAGCTGTTGCATGTTTTATGGAAAAATTAGGATTAGAGCCTACAAATTCTAAAGAAGGAGACCATGCTTTAATTACAGCTAAACTGAACCAATTAGAATCAAATGCGAAAACTCCATCAGAAATTGGCAATGTTCAAAGTCTTAAAACAGAGTTTGAAGCTATAATTGCACAAGCTGGTTCTGCAGGTCAGCAACAGTCCGCTGCAATGAATAAAGCATTTTTTAATTTGCAATCATAAGAATTATTTATTATTTATAATAAAATCAATCATTTCTTGAGTGCTGTAATAGTTTTCTATAACTTTTACAGAAGTTTCAAGTCGACTTTCGATGTTCTGAACCGTAATATCATCAAGAAAGCTGTCAGTATATTTTCTAATCATGACTGACGGAATTAATAAATTGCTGGTTTTATCCTTAATGGGAAGTAAATTATCAAGCAAATCACTTCCTGTAATCAATCCCGAAACAGTAATATTTTTCCCCCAGAAATTGCTTTTTATAGGGATTAAATCCACATTCAAATTATTTATCCTGTTCAATTCCTTTGTTATTGGCTGCAATATTTTATAGGCAATTTGTCCTGTTGCTATTGTGAAGGAAAAAGGATTTGATAACTCAGCAGGGAGTTTGGATTTATGCGTCTTAAAATCGTCAAGCAGCAGTCTTGCAGAGCCTACTCCATCGTCAAGTTGTCCAAATTTATTGTAAAAACTGTATTCGGGAAAATCATAATCGGCAAGCACATAAAATTCATCGGAAGGAAATGCAAGGTTATAACCCAGTTTTTTATTAAATTTTTCTACCTGATGAATTAAATTTCCTGCTTTTTCGGGAGTAAAAGAAACTAATTCACCAATAGTGCGGAAACGAGTAATTCCGACAGGCACTATTGCAATAGACATAATATTTGATTTCAGAAAAGCAAGGTCAGAAAGCGTTTTATCAAGTTCTTCTCCGTCATTAATACCCGGACAAAGCACGATTTGTGTATGAACCGGAATATCCAAAATGTTTAGCCATTTCAATTCTTTTACAATATCCCCTGCTTTGGGGTTTTTGAGCATTTTTACCCTTAAATCAGGATTTGTTGTATGCACCGAAACATATAAAGGTCCCATTCTCAGGCTTTCTATACGTTCCTTGATTTTTTTATTCAAGTTTGTAAGCGTAATATAAGTTCCTTGAAGATATGAAAGTCTGTAATCATCGTCTTTTATATATAAACTTTCTCTAAGTCCGCATGGTTGCTGGTCTACAAAGCAAAATACACATTTATTGGTACATGGAAGAACTCTATCAAAAACAGCCGATTCAAAGCTTATTCCTAAATCTTCGTCTGCATCTTTTTCTATTTCTATTATTTCTTCTTCGCCTGAAGCTCTTTTTATATGCAAATCCAATGTTTCGGAAGAAGTTTGAAATTTATAATCCAGCAAATCTTTTGGCTGGATTCCATCTATTGAGATTATTTCATCTTTAGGTTGGATTTCCAGTTCTTCTGCGATGCTGTTTGGTTCTATGCTGTTTACTATTGCCGGCATGTTATGATTTTTTTCTTTGTTAGTACTATTACCTTTTAATTATACTCTGTAAAAAAAATCTCATGTTAATAAAACTTAATATTTTTAATAAAAAGTGAAATTTTAAGGAAAGAATTGTTTTTATATATATAACGGGAAGAGTAAAATTGTATAATAATCTGGAAGGAAACTTGGGATGGTTGAAGCTGTAAAGAATTCGACACAAATTAAGAACCTGCCTGCGTATAGTGTACCTAATGGTACAAATTCAAATGCAGGAAAAATTGAAAACTTGGATAATGAGAGTTTCTTTAATCAAGATTTGGCAAGTCCAATATCAGGATATGGATCTGATATCGGTGATTTGGGCATAAGTAATTTAACCGCAGAACTTGATATGAATGACATTAATCTCTCTATGTATGGTCCAATGGCACTTAATAAGCGTATTTTTGGAGCTTATCAGCAGCAGATTAGACAGTCAGGTTATGACTATGAAAATCAAAGCATAACAGAAGAAGATCAAAATAATCTTCAGCCGCTTTCTGATAGGATGGATGAATACAGGGCCTTCGGAATAAGATTGCATCATAATGCAGAAGTTACAGAAAATCTTGAAGAATCTAAAAAATCAGGAATTGGCGTTGCCTTGTATTTAACAAATTGCGCTAAAGACGGACTCAAAAACCCGAATATGCCAATTTCTTTCGAAAATTTAAAAAATCCTACAAGACTTGTAAATAATCTTATGCCTGTTTCTTTAACAGCACCTCAAGCTAATGAAGATGTTAATTTGTTATCTGATATTGCATTAAAAGAAAGAAGCCCTGAAATGGCAGCAGCTCTTTTAGAGGCAACTTCCAAAGGCGGAATCCTCGGAATAGGCGTTGATTCTGAAACAGCTAATAAGCTTTTAGTTGATTCAAAAGACAAATTCGATAGTAAAGAAGATTATTACAAATATATTACAAATGTTGACAAAGCTTACAAAAAAATGTTCCCCGGAAAATCTTTAGATAAATACATAAAAGCCAATTATAAACCTACATGGCAAAAACTTGCACCAACAGGTGGAGTTGCAGCAGGAGCATTAACAGGATTTGTAGCAAGCGGTTTCAATCCTATAGGTGCTGTGGTTGGCGCAGTAGTTGGTGGAGCAGCCGGTTTAGCCACTTATGCAAGCAATTGGTTCGGCAAAAACGAAGAAGGTTCTAAATTAATGTCAACAGTTACTAAAGCCAGACAAAACAGCCATGACGTTGATGTTAAAAAGTATACATTTGGTGATAATACATTTGGATTAGGAAGTGCAATACCTTCATTAAACTAAAATAAGTATTTAAAAAAAGACGGTGATGAATAAACATCACCGTCTTTTTTATTTTTAATATTAATCATCAACCGAATCTTGTTTAAACGTGCGTTTAGTAACTCCGCGTTTGCTGGTTATAATAAATTCAATCAGGTTTTCTATATATTTATTTGAAGGTAGTTCTTCTCTGATTTTTTCGATAGCATTTTTTGTATTGTAATCGGAGAACCACAGATATTTAAAAGCTTTTTTAATGGCAGAGCGTTCTTCCAGAGTTACACCCCTGCGCTTTAATCCTATTGAGTTTATTCCGATAACTCTTCCTTCTCTTCCGTCAATTTTTGCATAAGGCGGCAAATCTTGACGCGTTCCGGTAAATCCGCCTACTATAGCCATTTCGCCAACTCTTGTAAATTGATGAAATACTGTAGATCCGCCAATAAATGCATAATCGCCTATTGTTACATGCCCTCCAAGTAAAGCAATATTAGCTATGATGACATTGTTGCCGACACAACAGTTATGAGCAACGTGAGCGCCTATCATCAGCATGCATTCGTTACCAACCTGTGTAATATTTCCTTCACCTGAAGCTCTATTTACAGTAACATGCTCTCTTATTAAGCATCCATCGCCTATTATAACTTTTGTAGGTTCATTTTTGTATCCTAAATCCTGCGGACCTGTTCCTATTACAGCACCACTATGAATTTTACAGTTTTTTCCGATTTCACTATGTTCGATATATGCCTGCGGAAAAATTTCTGTACCGGAAGAAATTTTTACATTTTGTCCGATAACTGCATAAGGATGTATCTTAACATCTTCTTCAATGATTGCGCTGCTGTCTATGATTGCTGTTGGATGTATATTGTTTGACACGATCTTCTCCCGATTCGCGATTTATTAACCCTAAATCAAGTTTAGCATACATACTATATGCCTTTGCGAAATCTTAATATAGGTTTTAATATTGTTGCTTGGTTGCTCGCCATAAACGGCATTCCAGGCTGGCTTTTCCAGCCTTACAGCCTCTGCTCGCAATCCGCTATTGTAATGCGCACATAAGTTCTGCTTCGCAGGCAACTTCTCCGTCAACAGAAGCTACGCATTTAGTTTTACCAAAAGGTCCTTTGATTTTTGTAACTTCAACATAGAAATCCAGTCTGTCGCCAGGTCTTACAACTCTTTTAAATCTTACATTGTCAATTCCTGCAAATAATACTAACTTTCCGGCATATTCAGGTTTTACTAAAAGTGTACAAGCGCTGATTTGAGCTAAAGCTTCAACTTGCAAAACCCCCGGGAAAATAGGATTGTTTGGAAAATGTCCATTAAACAAGTCTTCATTCATTGTTATGTTTTTGTAACCTTTAATATACTTAGCAGGAACGCATTCTGTGATTCTATCCACCAAAAGAAAAGGGTATCTGTGAGGAAGCAGTTTCATAATTCCCAAAATATCAAAGCTTAATTTTTCTTCGTTTGTTAATTCTTCTGACATAGTTCTTTCTCCATTAATATGCTTATTCTCTTTGCTAGTTCTACATGTGATTTGTGACCTGCTTCTTTAGCGATTATGTGTACTTTTAAGTTTAGCGGATTGATATCTAACAGGTTTAAATCACCGATTAAATCCAATATTTTGTGTTTTATAGGTTCATATTCTGATCTTAGCTCGGTTGTATAACCATTATCTGAAAGACCAACTGTGTTTTCAGCACTCACTCCAAGAGCAAGCCCCATTTGTTGAAATTTTTCCAGATCCTTGAGGTAGCCAAATGTTCTTGCTTCAATAATCTGCTGCTTATTTTGACTTAAATTATAGCTAATCCATCTGTTTTTTAAATCAGGATGGTCAAAATCAATACAATAAGTAATTTTAAATTCTTCTGCAGGAAGAACAGCTATAGAAGTTTTATTTTCTGAATAAAAAACAGGTTCTGATAATTCTATTTGTTTGTTTGAATTTTCATCTATAATACCCGTTTCTTGAAATAGCTCAAACCATTTTAAGGCACTTCCGTCAAAAATAGGCATTTCTGATGAATCAAGGCATACATTCAAAGAATCAACTCCTGCAAAAGCACATGCTGCCATAAAATGTTCAACCAGTATAACTTTAGATGCGCCGTTTCCTAAGACAACGCAGTTTTCAGTAGAAATGACATTATACGGGCTTGCTAAAATCGGTTGTTCTGATCCTCTAATATAAAAACGAATACCTTTTTCTGTTGGCGGGAAAAGTGTTACAGAGCTTTCTTTTCCTGACATTAAAGTTTTTCCGGATAAATTAATTTGTTTTTTAATAGTTGTCATTATATTAATTAAAGACCTTTTTTAAATTCTTCGATTTCTTTTTTTAGAGTTTTAAATTCTTCAATAAATTTCTTCGCATCGCTAATGGTTTTCATCTGACGTGCAAATTCTTTTCTGTACATAGCAGGTGATCCTACAACGATACTTTTTTCTGGGAAGCTCTTACTTACGCCTGCTTGTGCCATAACTATTGAATCTGCTCCAATATTTATGTGGTCTGCAACTCCGACTTGGCCGGCAAGCACAACTCTGTCGCCAATATTTACACTTCCAGATATTCCAACTTGTGAAATTATCAGACAATTTTCTCCGATATTGCAGTTGTGTCCAATCATTGCAAGATTATCAATTTTAGTTCCTTTTCCAACAAAAGTATTTTCAACAGTTCCTTTGTCAATACATACATTTGCGCCGATTTCTACGTCATCGCTTATTGTTACTGAACCAATCGAAGGAATTTTAAAAATTGTTTGCTTTGAAAAATCGCCTTCTACATTTCCTTGCTGTTTTGCGGTCTCAACAGTTCCGGGATTTTCTGTGACAAAGCTAAATCCGTCTGCTGCAATACTTGTTCCGTGGTGGATTATTACGTTCTTTCCTATTTTTGCAAAATCACCAATATTTACGCCGGGATAAAACAGACAGTTATTTCCAATTTCGACGAATTTTCCTATATAAACATTTGCGACAAGCTTTGTATTGTCGCCTATTACAGCGCCTCTGCCCACTACTACATTAGGACCTATAGAAACATTCTGCCCTAAGTTTGCTTCTGGATGAATCACTGCTCTTTCATGAATTCCGACAGGTGCGTCTACAGGAATAGCAAATATATGCAATAATTTCATCATTGCAAGCTTTGGTCTTTCAACTTCTATTGTTGAAATATTTTCAATTTCTGAACCCATGGGAACTACAGCAGCTTTTGCATTTGTAAAAGCAAGATTGGCTATTTCATCTTCTGTAATTGCAAGTGCAAGTGTAGTTTTATCTGCTGATTTTGGCGGAGCAAGACGTATAATTTCTATATCTTCGCCGATTTGATTGAGCATTCCGCCTATCATTTGATTTAGTTCAGAAAGTTTATATGATTTGGTGTCTTCAAGTAGTGTTCCCATAAGTAAGCTCTTACCCCTTATCTTTTCCTAACTTAGTTAATTTTATGATTAAAAAAGTGCATAAACAATAATTGGGATAAGAATTGTTACAAGTGTGTGTATAGTAAAAGAATATAAATTTTTTACTTAATTTTTTTAAGTTTGGCTTCTGCTTCGTTCATGTTGCCGATGCCGCGAATTAAAGCATCAGAGTTGAAAGAAATGCTGTCTATGCCTTCTTTTACAAGAAATTCCGCAAAGGCAGGATAATCGCTCGGTGCCTGTCCACAAAGTCCTATTTTAATTCCTGCTGTTTTAGCTTTTTTGATAGCTTGCGAAATAAGAATCTTAACTGCTTCATCCTGCTCATTGAATAATTTGTTTATTATCGAAGAATCTCTGTCTATTCCCAGAGTTAGCTGAGTAAGATCATTTGAGCCAATAGAAAAACCGTCAAAAATCTTTGCGAACTCTTCTGCAAGAATTACATTGCTTGGCATTTCAATCATAACATAAACTTCTAGATGATTTTCACCTCTTTTTAACCCGTAAGTTTCCATAATATTAAGAACTTTTTTACCTTCCTCAATAGTTCTACAAAAAGGAATCATTAATTTTACGTTATCAAGTCCCATATCTTCTCGAACTCTTTTCATTGCTTTGCATTCCAGAGCAAAACCTTCTTTATATCTGATATTATAATACCTTGATGCTCCCCTGAATCCTAACATCGGGTTTTCTTCCAGTGGTTCAAATTCTTTTCCGCCTATTAAATTGGCATATTCGTTAGTTTTAAAATCGCTCATTCTTACTATTACGTCATTCGGATAAAATGCAGCCGCTATCATCGCTACAGCTTGCGAAAGCTGATCGACAAAATATTCTTCTTTATCTTCATAAAGATAAGTAATCTCTTCTATTTCTGCTTTTGCTTCTAAATCTTCCAGTTTATTAAATTTAACCAAAGCCATAGGGTGAATTTTAATAGCGTTGCTTATAACAAATTCAAGACGCATTAAGCCTACTCCTTTATTAGGAAGGAACGAAAGCTTAAATGCCTGATCAGGATCGCCTAAAATTAACATAGGCATAGTTTTTGGCATTTTTATTTTTTTGGTGTTGAGTTCTTCTTCATCCCAGTCAAGAATTCCGTCATAAATTATTCCGTTTTCTCCTTCAAGGCATGAAACTGTAATTTCTTGACCATCCTGTATAACTTGTGTTGCATTACCCGTACCTACTATAGCAACAGCTCCTACTTCTCTTGCGACAATTGCCGCATGGCTTGTTCTGCCGCCTTTGTCAGTTACAATCGCGGAGGCTTTTTTAAGTATTGGGTCCCAGTCAGGAGTTGTAATGCTTGCTACAAGAATTTCACCTTTTTGAAGCTTATAAGCTTCTTCAGGTGAACTTAAAACTCTGGCTCTCCCTGCAGCTATTTTGCTTCCAACACTTTTTCCCATAGCAAGAATTTTGCTTCTTTTTTTAAGTTTGTAATCATAAATTTTAAAAGGTTCTTTTTTGCTTGAAAATACAGTTTCTGATCGAGCTTGCACTATAAAAAGTTCGCTAGTCAGTCCATCTTTAGCCCATTCTATATCCATTGGTCTTCTGTAATGCTCTTCTATAATCATTGACCATTTTGCAATTTTTTCAATTTCTTCATCGTTCATTATAAATTGTTTTCTTTTTTCATCAGGTGTATCAACGTTTATGACGAGCTTATCTGCTTCAATAACATGATTTTCGATGTCTTCGGCATAAATCATAGTTTTTGATTTACTGCCGAGTTTTTTTGAAATTATAGATTTTTTATTTCTTTTTAAAGCAGGTTTAAAAATATAAAATTCATCAGGATTTACTGTGCCCTGCACGACATTTTCTCCTAAACCCCAGCTGCCTGTTAAAAATACAACTTTTTCAAACCCGGTTTCTGTATCAATAGTAAATCCAACTCCTGAACATGCTTTGTCGGAGCGAACCATTTTCTGTATTCCAATAGAAAGAGCTACTTTCATGTGATGAAAATTATTGTCTTCCCTGTATTTAATCGCTCTATCTGTAAAAAGTGACGCGTAACATTTTTTACATGCATCAATAAGATCTTCTTCATTTCTTATATTCAAATATGTTTCCTGTTGCCCTGCAAAACTCGCAGTCGGAAGATCTTCAGCAGTTGCGCTGCTCCTGACTGCAACCTGAATTTTAAAGTCGTACTTTGCTTCTAAATCCCTGTAATATTCAACTATTTCATCTTGAATTTCTGCAGGTATTTCGGAATCTAAAATTAGTTGACGTGCTTGTTTACCAACTTCACTAAGGTTTGAAAAATTTTTTGTGTCGAGAGTTCTAAAAAGATTTTTTAATGGATCATATAATCTGTTTACTTCAAGAAGTTTCCAGTATGCCTGCGAAGTTACAGCAAAACCGTCAGGTATATTTACCCCTTTTGGGGTTAATTTCTGGAACATTTCGCCCAGAGAAGCGTTTTTGCCGCCAACTATATTTATGTCATTTATATCAATTTCAGAAAAAGTTTTTATGTAATCTGTCATAACTTTATTCCTTCTCACTTTGCCCTATATAACATTAAAAGAGTCCGATGGTTTTTTCATCGGACCTTTTCATTGAATTTATTGTCTTTTGGTATTATTTTTGTAAAGTTTTATTAATATTTATAAATATAACTGTTAACTTTTTGTCTTCAGCAACTTTTAAGCTATTAGTTATAAATATGAGAAAGACATATGAATATTCAATCAAATCATCAGCAAAAACAAATAGGCTTCGGGACACATATATTGTCTGGAAAAAATATTTCACCTGAACAAGTTAATGTTGTTTTGGAATTTGCTAAAAAAATTGCAAATGATAATAAGCCTTATACTCTAACTATAGATACTTTTAATAAAAGAAGACTGGTCGGTATGATAACAGCAGAAGACGGTTCTTCTTTAGGAATAGCTTATGCCGGATTGTTTAATTCGAGTAAAAACGGTTTTGATAAATTACATAAAAAAATAGAAAGAATTTATAAAAACATACCTAGCGCGCTCAAAGAACACAAAAATTACTTAAAAAGAAAAGCTGAACGCATTAAAGCTAAAGAAACACCGCCTAAATTAAGCACAAACCCGATAATTAGATGGTTTCAACAGTAATTTAGTGAATTGGTATATCTAATGCTTTTAAACCGTTTGTTGTTGCGATGTTTACAAGCTCCTCAATATTATAATAACGGCAGCTTTCCAAAAGAAATCTTAATTCTGTCCACATATTTCCACTAGTGAAGGGTTTAAGCAGGTCTGCAATATTATCTGTCCCTATAGCAACATTAATTCCAGCTGGAATCATTTCTTCTACAGGAGCTATTGAATTGTGAATAGGTGCTAATTCTTCAGAGCGTTTTGAATCAATCCACGCTGTCGGGCAGGTTATAACGTTTAATTGTGCTTCTGACATTTTTTTGTACAATTCTTGCCTGTAATCTGCCTTGTGTGACCCTACAGAAATACAATGGATCGCGGAAACTCTTCCTTGCATGTTGTGTTCGATTGTTTTGTCCGCAAGCTGTTCTGTTTCTTTTTCACCCGCTGTATTAAATTGATCAACATGAACATGAACCGGTTTATTTAATCTTTTTGCAGTTTCCATAAGAATATCGAGGTGTTCGTCTTCATGTCCGGCGTCTTTTGCAGGAAGTCCGCCGATAATATCAACAAATTCCGCGCCGAGATCAAACCATTTTCTTGCATGAGGATCGATTACGCCTTTTAGTGTCTGGTTTATGAACTTTATTTTTATATCAGAGCCAATATTATCTATTAACATTTGTGCTGCCTGAATGCATTTGTCGCCTACAACTTCGTCTACGTCAATAAAAGTTCCCACTGCCTGCGCGTTTTGAAGAATCATTCTTTCAACTGTATAGGACATTCTGTCATATATCTGATTTACGGATGAATTTCTTTTGATAGAATCAACAAGAAACCATTTTTCTTTTAAAGTCGCATTTGCGAGGTATAAAGTTTCAGGAGTGATTGTAAAAGCCCTGTCAATGTGTGAATGAGTGTTTACAAATCCTCCGTTTTGAAAAATTTTTTCAATTATTAAATCTTTCAAGACATTACCCGAATTTTTTACTTCTTTTTTAATTGGAGTTATATAGTTTATATTTTTTTGAACCACCATCATTTCCTCCTTCTTGTTTATGTTTTATTTTTCTTTTCTTTAAAATCTGTATAAAAAAAGAGAAGAATTTAAATTCTTCTCTTTTAAAATATATAAATTAAATGAACTTATAATAAAAGAAATACAATGTTTTCGCACTTGTATAAGCTTATGTCTTTCTCCCATCAATCCCATTAATTTATCCTTGTTTTATGTATTAGACAAATTGCTATTAATTTAACCGTTTTTAAGGTACTTGTCAAGTCTCATTGGTACTTAATTATGACAGATATTTGAAATATTATATTCAAATTTAAGTTTATATTGCACATTTTTGATTTTATTGTGATAATTAGTAAATATAACAACTGTATGAATGATAACAAAATTCTAAAAGGTTTAATATGAAAAATATAATATTAATTCTAATTATGGCTTTATTATTTCTGAATTCTTCTGCTTTTTGTCTAGGAAAGGTCAAAGAGAAAGCAGAAAATACAAAACCTGCTCCTCAAATTGAAGGTTCTGTTAGTGATTACAGGACAGAAATTATAAATATTGATTGGTGGGAAAAATTTAGCGATCCTGTTTTGTCAGGATATATTGCTAAAGCTTTGCAGGCAAACCATGACATAAAAATAGCAGGCTTGAGAGTTTCCGAGTATAAGCAAATCGTAAAAGCCGCATTTGGCAAAGAATTTCCTATATTAGGCATTGGTTCAGATTCGACAGTGCAAATGTATTCAAAAAATTATATTCCGCTATTCTCGGGCACAATTCAAAATTATTCTTTTCCTTTAAGTACATCTTATGAACTGGATATCTGGAAAAAAAACAGGGATAAAACACTTTCAGAGAAAAAACAGCTTGAAGTAGTCGGCTATGATGAAAAAGCAGCATTAATCTCAATTGTATCCGAAGTGGCTTCAGTTTATCTAAATATATTAAAGACAGATAAAAATATAAAATTACAAAAAGACATTGTTAATCTTAAAAAAGACAAATTAAAACTAATTAAAGCAAGATTGAACGAAGGTGTTACAACATATGATGAAGTTAATGCAGCAGAGAAATCGCTTACTGATGCAAAAATAATTCTCAATGAATATGAAAAAAATCTTGGGGTTCTTAAAACAGCACTTGCAGTACTTACTGGGGATAGCCCCGATAATATTGCGGATTTGAAATTTGGAAATATTGACACTATCGACTCGTTTTCTAATCTTACAGATAAAGTTAAATCAGATAAAATTCTCAAAAGACCTGATATTTTAAAGGCGGAAGCACAGCTTAATAAAGCTAAAATTGATGTAAACATTGCCCGTAAAGAATATTTGCCTAATATAACCCTCACCGGTCAAGTTGGTTTTAATGCCAGAAATATTGAAAAATTGTTTCAGGATAACAGTTTTACTTATGGATTTGGCGGTCGTATTGCTGAATTAATATTTAACGGAGGTCAAAGAAAAACAAAACTTAAATCTAAAAAATATTTATACGATCAAATGGTTGAAAACTACCAGAAAACAATCATTACTTCTTTAAAAGAGGTGAATGATTCATTATTAATAGTAAAAACAAGCTATCAGAAAAATGAAGATTTCATAAAAAAAATAAATCTTGAAAAAGAAAATTTAAAACTTACAGATGCAAGATATGAAGCCGGTGTAATTTCTTATCTAGACACACTAGACCCGAAAGAAAAATTAATCGTACTTCAAAAAGAGCAGATTCAGTCGAAAACCGACTATATTATAAATCACTTTAGTCTTTATAAAGCTCTTGGTGCTAATTTTTAGGTTTTTTGCTATTATTAAAAAATGAAAAAGCTGGCATTTGTAATAAACGTTTTTAGAGAAGACAACTTTCACAGCGGCGGCGAGCGGGTTTTTTACGAACTTGTCAATAGAGCTGTCAATTCAGAATGGGTTGTTGATCTTTATTGTTCGTCTTATTTGAGTAAACAAAATATTTTAAAACCAAAAATCAATAAAATTAGCTTTGTTGGACATCCGAAAGATTTTAAGTATCCCGAAAAGATAGAAAAATTTTATGATGAAGTTAAAAATTTAATTCAGAATGAGAATTATGACCATGTAATTTCGGAAAACATTTCTCCTGTAATAGATATAGGAATTTTGCAAGGGCATTCTTTGCTTCATTACAAAAACTTTTCAGGAAAATTTCTCTCAAAGATATTATTTACCCTGAAAAAACATAAATATATAAATGCGCAGAAAAAATGGCTTGAGCAAGGATATAGCAAAATAATTGTGCCTTCAAACACATTAAAAGATGAATTAAAAGGAAACTTCGGGCTAAATGAGGAAAAATTTGTTGTTATTTATCCTTGTGTGGATAAGCCAGAAGTACACTCAGATGAATATGTTTTAAACATTGAACGAGAATTTGTATTCGGGATTTCTGCACCAAGTTTTAGTAAAAAAGGTGGAAACGTTTTTCTGAAATCAATTTATCTTCTTAAGAAAAACGGTTACAAATTTAAGGCAAAAATTATCTACCCAAAGGCAAAGAAAAATTTAAAACTCCAATTTTTGCTTTTTAAATATGGATTGAAGGACTTAATTGAGTTTTTGCCTCATCAAGAAAACATGCAGAATTTTTACAATTCAGTTGATGCTATAGTTATGCCTTCTTTAATGGAAACATTCGGACTTGTTGCCCTGGAAGGAATGATTAGCGGAAAACCTGCTATAGTAAGTTCTTTCTGTGGAGTGTCTGAGATTTTACAGGATGCAGAAAACGGATTTATATTTGATATGAAGAACAATGCTTCCGAAAATCTTTCCGAAAAACTTATTTATCTTCTTGAAAATAGGGGTAAATATTCAGAATTATCAAAAAATGCTTATGTAATTGCCCTTAACTATAACTGGCAGGATTTTTGCGATAAATTCTATGAGGTTTTGCAATAATCATGAAAAAAATTGCTTTTATTATAAGACTTTTGCAGAAAGACAAGTTTCATGGCGGCGGTGAAAAGCTGTTTTTTAACCTTATAAAAAGATTTGTCGCTGCAAATTATGAAATAGACATCTATTGCAGTAAATCCGATATGGAATATCTTGAAGGAATAAATAAAATCATTGTAGTAGATGAGCATTATAACCATTTAAAGCCTGAAACTATGGAGAATTTTTATTCTGAAGTTAAAAAGCTTATTAAAAATGAAAATTATGATTATGTAATTTCTGAAAATATTACTCCACCTGTTGATATAACTTTTTTGCAGGGGCATTCTCTTTTAAACAGGCTTAAACGGGATAAAAACCCGTTGGAAGCTTTTTTTTACAGCTTTAGAAAAATCAAAAAAGAGCGCATGAAATACCACAAAAAATGGTTTAACGAGGGTTATAGAAAAATATTTGTGGTTTCTGAAGTTTTAAAAAGAGATATCGTTCAGAATTATGGGATTTCTGATGATAAAATTTTTGTAATTTATCCCGGCGTGGATATTCCTGATGACGTTCCAGAAATTAACAAAAATAAAATCTTAACTTTCGGGCTTTCTGCGCCGGGATTTAGGATTAAAGGCGGTTTTATCTTTCTTAAAGCGCTGGGATTGCTCAAGAAGAAAGGATATGATTTTAAAGCTAAAATCATTTATCCCAAATACCCTAAAAATTTAGGGGTTAAATTGCTTGTTAAGTTCTTGAATATTGAAAAAAACGTGGAATTTTTGTCATATCAGGAAAATATTCAGGAGTTTTACCGATCAATAGATGTTCTGGTTGCTCCTTCAATAGAAGACACTTTTAATCTTGCTGTGTTAGAGTCTATGGCAAATTCAAAACCTTGTATCGTAAGCACTAATGCAGGTGCTTCGGAAATAATTAAAGATGGAGAAAACGGGTTTGTTTTTGACATGAAGTCTAATTCTGAGCGAAATTTAGTTGATAAAATGACTTTATTCTTGAAAAATCCAAATAGCTATAATGATATTTGCGAAAAAGCTTTTGAAACTGCAAAAATATACAGCTGGCAGCGGACTTTTGATATTTTTGTTATTGAACTGGAAAAGTATACTATGTGACCTTCTCCCCAAAAAACAGACCATTTAAAAAATGGTGGTTTTTATTAAAATATGAAATATTAAAAGGAGAAGAAGATGAAAAAATCAAAATTTACAGAGCAGCAAATAGCCTTTACACTAAGGCAGGCAGAAGAAGGGACTTCTGTGGTTGAAGTATGCAGGAAGATGGGAATCTCAGACAATACTTTTTACAACTGGAAAAAGAAATATGGCGGTTTAATGCCATCAGAATTAAAAAAGCTGAAGCAATTAGAAGAAGAGAACCACAGGTTAAAAAGGTTAGTTGCGGATTTAGCATTAGATAAAGAAATGCTTCAAGAGGTGCTTAGAAAAAAGCTTTAAAGCCTGTCAAGAATAGAGAATTGGTTGATTTTTTAAATGTATTATTCAAAGTGCCGATTAGGCGGGCTTGTGAAGTTGTTAATTTTGTAAGATCAAGCTACTATTACAAATCTCGGCGAGACAGGTAAGAATTTCTTCGAATGAGAATAAAGGACATTTCGCAAACAAGAATTCATTATGGTTATAGAAGAATACACACTCTTTTAAAACGTGAAGGCTGGAAGATAAATCACAAAAGAGTTTTAAGACTTTATAGAGAAGAAGGGCTTCAAATGAAAAAGAAAAAGCCAAAAAGAAGAGTAAGTGTAAAGTTAAGGCAAATAGAAACTCTGCCAAAATCATTAAATGACTGTTGGAGTATGGATTTTATGTCAGATCAACTATTTAATGGTCAAAAACTTAGAATATTAACCATAGTTGACAATTTTACACGCATAAGTCCTGCCCTTGGTATTGGTTTTACGTTTAAAGCAACAGAGGTAATAGATGTGTTAGAAGTAGCAAAAAAAAGATATGGAGTACCTAAATGTATCAAAGTTGACAATGGACCTGAATTTATCTCTAAAGAACTTGATTTATGGGCATTTACCAACAATGTTACGTTAGATTTTTCAAGGCCGGGTAAACCTACTGATAATGCTTTTATTGAATCCTTTAACGGTAAATTCAGGCAAGAATGTTTAAATTCAGACTGGTTCTTGTCATTAGAAGATGCTAAGAGTAAAATACAAAAATGGAGGCTGGAATACAACGAATTTCGTCCTCATAGCGGGATTCAAAACATGACTCCGAAGGAATACTTAAATTCAATCAACGAAAGTGTTTTAATTTCAACAAGCTAATTTTTTTAGTTTAGACTGTCCAAAAAATGGGGCAAGGTCATAAAACGAATAAATTAGATTTTTTCTGTTCTAATTTATGGGCATAGTATACAAAAGGGCATACTATATTTGCTGAGTGCATAGTATACTTAGACTTCAAAAGATTCAGCTGAGAGATCACCGGTTTCGACGGAAGTTGCATCTCCATCATTTTCTGCAACATCTGTTCCGAAAGCATTTATTTCTGCTCCTGCTTCGACTTTGCCATCTTCGTCTTTATCAGCTTCAAAGAATTGTTCTTCAAGTTTTTTTACGTCTATTTCTTCGGATTCTGCTACTTGAGCTGTAAGATCAGCTTTAACGTCATCTGCAAGTTTGCTATCTTTTATTAATGAATCCCATTCAGTTTTGTCAATCACTGCATCTTCGCCGGCAGCTTTGTAAAGAGCTTTAAACTCATTTCTGCTTACGGCAGCATCTTTGTTTGCATTAAGAAGTTGGGCAAATTCATTTGCAAAACGTTTTGGATCTTCTTTTCCTGGACCGTTTTTGAAATCTTCTAACGCTGTAGCAGTTTCTTCAGACTTAGCTATAGCAGCTTTTAAATCAGATTGAGCTTTAGTAATAGCGGTTTGGCTTTCGTCCAGTTTTTTGCCTTGATCTGTCACTTGTTGTTTTAATTTGTCACTGTTTGCGACAGCAGACAGTAATTGTTGTTGCAATTGTGCTGTAGCAGAATTATTTTGAGCTGTAGCTGCATTATTTTTACTTATAGCTTCAGTATTTTTAGATTGTCCATTCATAAGTGACATTAATATTGGTAAAAGCATTTGTAATAATTGATTTGATCCGCCTTGCTGGCTTATTGCAGTTGCTTTTTGTATAGCTGCTGTAGAATTACTTAAAAATGCTGTTATTTCTTCCTGAGTTATTTGACCATCTCCATTTATATCAATGGCTTTTCTGAGTAATTGTGGATCAACAGCATTTGCTTGAGGTGCTATGACTGCAAATGGATCTGATTGTTGTTGTCCGGTTCCAAACAAGCTGCCAAACATTGATGAATTATCAACAATGCCATAGTTTTGCTGCATTCCGGGAATTCCCGCAGGTTGAACTTGGTTATAACCGTAAAGACCCAAATTGTTTACGCCATAAATACTCATTTTTTTCTCCTCCAAAATATATCTAGTAATTCATAAATTTATTTTTCTTAATTTTAAATGTGCTTTTGCACATTACCCCCCGAATGATTTCAATGTTTTTAGATACTGTTTATTTTCTTTTTAGATATCTTGTATATATTCTTGTTTTAATAAAGTATTTTTTTTATGAATAATTGCTTAAAATTCATGAAAAACACATTGATAAAAAAATCAAAAAGCTTTTAATACAAGTATTTTGAAGATTGAAATTTGATTTAATATTTCTTAATATCTTTAAAAATCTGTTAAGCAGATGAAGAATCTTTATTTAATATTGAAAATAAATTTTATTAAAATATTTGTTGGTCAAAATAATTATTTAATAATAGAATAGTTAATATATTATTTATTAACAGCTTTAATATTTTGCACGCAGTGGAGATTAATGGACTTTAGTAAATCAAAAATATTCGTAAATATATTAATCAATATTTTTATATTAAATTGTTTTTCTCAGCCTAGTACGGCTAAGGATATAAATGTCGAAGAAAAAAAACAGTTTATAGAAGTAAAAAGTATTGATACTGCTAATATTAAAACTCTTGAAAATAAAACTTATGATGATGCAATAACAATAAAAGAAATTTATATAGACGGAAATAATCTTGTAAATACTCAAAATATTTTAAACAAACTTAATATAAAAATAGGAACAAAGTTTGATAAAGATTTAGTACAGGAAGATTTAAAAAACATATATAAGATGGGATATTTTACCGAAAAAATTAAGGCTGTTCCTCAACAAACTGACTCTGGAATTGCATTGCGTATTCAGGTAGAAGAAAATGTTCCTGTTACAGGATTTAATGTAACAGGAAATAATGTTGTTTCAGGTGAAGAGATATTAAAACTTCTTAATAATCAGGAAGGTTTGCCTCAAAATATTACAGAATTAAATAATTCAATTAAAGACATAGAAAAATTATATGCAGACAAAGGTTATATTCTTGCAAGAGTGCAAAAAATATCAGATGATCCTGACGGTGTAGTAAATATTCAATTGAATGAAGGAAAAATTCAGGAAATTAATATTTCAGGAAATACGAAAACAAAAGATTTTGTTATTAAAAGAAATATAACCATAGCTCCGGGAGAAGTTTACAATGAAAATAAACTTAAACAGGATTTAGCGAGATTGTACGGAACGCAGGCATTCTCAGATGTACGAAGAGTAATTTCGGCAGCACCTGATGATCCTGATAAATACAAAATAACAATTGAAGTTGACGAAAAACGAACAGGCTCAGTTTCCTTAGGTGGCGGTGTTGATACAGAAACAGGATTTTTCGGTTCTGTCGGATATGGTGATAACAACTTCAGGGGATTAGGACAGGAATTAAGCGCCAATTTTAATGTAGGAAGTGGCGTTATGTTTAATGACAATGACGTTGTTGACAAAGCACCGCTTCAATTTGAAGCTAATTTTGTTGAACCGCGGTTAAAAAACACTCTTAATTCATTGAGATTAACTGCTTTTGCCAGAGATATCGCGAGTTATCAAGTTCCTCTCGGTATTGAAAAAAGATTTGGGGGAGAAGCTGAATTTGCACGCCCTATTAAAAAAATTCCTAATTTAGCCGGCAGTATTTCTATGGGGGTTGAAAGAATTAAATTAAGAGAAGGTGATGAAGAAGGAATTAAACAAAAATTTAGAGATGAAGGATATACGGACTCTTTTAGAATATCGGAAAGAGCAGATATGTTGAATGGCGGAACGTATCTTACTCTTGGGCCGGGAGTAGTTTATGATACAAGAAACAGTATTATAAATCCGACTGAAGGTTGGTATGCATCAGCTTCATTTAAAGAATCTTTTATGGTGTCTGGTGATGCGGGCACATTTGGAAAAATAAGCGGAGCAATTAAAAAATATTATCCTGTAGGGGAAAAATCTACTTTTCTTGTCGGCGGAAAAATCGCTTCACGAGTAGTCGGAGATTTGCCGGAATTCGCAGCTTTTAGGCTTGGCGGACCATATTCGATTAGAGGGTTCAGAGAAGGTGATATTGGTAATGGACAAGGATTTATGATGGCAACAACTGAGTTTAGAACCCCAATTCCTTTTATGAACAGAGTTAAATATAAATTCATAAGAGATATTAGAGCCGCTTTCTTTGCAGATGCAGGTACGTTATTTCACAAAACTTTCTCAACAGATCTTTATAATAGACCGGGCTATGGAATTTCTGTGGGCAGCGGGTTAATAGTTCCAATACCGATGTTGGGTCCTATAAGATTTGATTATGGTTATCCTATAACACAAGTAGGATCAGGTAATAAAAAAGGAAACTTTACATTCGCTGTTGGCGAAAGATATTAATGTATAATAGTTTTTGATATTGTTTTTACAGTTTATGGAGTAAGTGTTATGAAAATTTTTAAAAGAACGGTTGTTTTATTAGCTGTTATGTTTGTAATGTTTGGATATTCAGCAAAATCTTATGCCGAAGGAACTGCTGTCATTGATTTGGATAAAATTAGAGAAAATTATACTGTAGCTCAGGAGCTTTCTGCAGATTTGAAAATTAAAGAAGCAGAGCTTCAAAAATTTGTAATTGATGCTCAAAAACAGATGCAAGAAGCTAAATCGCCTTTAGAAAAGAATAATTTGGAAGCAAAATTAGGTGAACAATTTAATATTAAAAGAAATGCTTATGCAAAAGATCAGACTCAAAAATGGGGCGTGATTGAAGATACTGTTATTAAAATAATTAAAGAAGTTTCATCTTCCAAAAAATTTGATTTGGTTTTAAACAAACAGGTTGTTATTGATGGCGGCAGTGATATTACTGATGAAGTTATTAAAAAATTAAACACACAATCTAAATCTTCATCAAAAAAGTAATTAAGTTGCTTATAAAATTTCTATGTTGACTTAAACCTTTCTTGTAGTATTATTTTAATCGGAAGAGCCGTCAATGCTTGTGTGAAAACAAATTAGCTTTTCATAATTAAAATAAAATAAATAATATTAATAAAAGATATGCCGAGATAGCTCAGTTGGTAGAGCAAGGGACTGAAAATCCCTGTGTCCACAGTTCAATTCTGTGTCTCGGCATATTTTTTTGTTTATTATTACTAAATCTGAGGCATCTTGTATTAAACAAGCATTTGTATAGTATATTTCCACTCCCCTATATCTCCCCTTTTGAAAATTTTAGAAAAACTGGCATGAATATAGTAATATATAGAAAATATATGCAAAAATCAGAAAATCCTGATGTTTTTATCAGGATTTTTAAAGGCAAAATATAACATTTTATTCATCTCAACTTAAGCTACTTGCTAAAAGCTCTACAGCCATTCTTTTAGTTGTATCCTTAGCGTGAGCGTATTTCTGAGTTATAGTAAGTGTACTATGTCCTAAAATATCTTTGATGCCGTGGCTATACTGACTGTTAATATCAGTTAAATTTTAATTAATATTAGAAAAGTTATTTATTAATAATTCAATGCATACTTAATTATTAATTTAATCCTACAAATTATACTTTCGCCTCAACACTCTATAAATCTCGCAACCTTATACTATTGTTTACTAGCTGCATTTATACAGAAATTAAATCTTGCAATCCTTTGTATTATGAGGAATCTGACGATATACCTAATTGATTTAAGTTTAAAATATTATCATTTTTCTGAATTAAACGATATTTCGTTCCAGAATTTTTGTTTATAGGTTCATTTTGAAGCAAATAACCATTATTTTCAGCTTTTTCTACAATATATGGAAATAGTTCATCAAACTGCTTACTGAAGTAATTCTGAGATAATATTTTAAATTCCCTGATACTACCTTTTGTAAGCCATTCATTCTCATTGTCTATAAATTTCTGAAGGTATTTATCAACATCAGACTTATTTCCCCTTTTAACAAAGTAGAGAAAAGATTTTGAAAATAGCTCAGTTTCTTTAATTGCCTCGTTTATATCGTCTTCTAAAACCTCATGTACTGTTGGGTGTTCTATAGCAGCTAATATGGTAGCTAATTTAAGCATTTTCCAGTCTTTACCATTGATTTCTTTTAAAATTTGTTCATCTTCTTTACCAAGCAAGCTGTTATATTCAATGATATTTTTTCTTTTGTAATCTTCATAAATCTTATAGGCTTCTTTTGAAAGAATATATTGAGTGCCGATTTCTAATTTGCTATATGTTTCAAAAAGTTTTTTGCCGATTTTCTTCCCCTCTGAGATAGCTGAGTCAACTACCTCGTTTAATATATCTGCCTTTTGACTTCCACTGATTAAAAGTTGCTATTGGACTGATGGGTAAATTCATTTCTTCGCACTGAATAACTGCTAAAATTCTGTTCCCTAAGCTATAGTTGTGAAATGCTTTATATGCTTCAAGAAGTTTTCCGGGGGTTTTGATAGCTTCGATTAGAATTTGACTGAAATTAATGTTTTCCATTGTTTTCCCGCCTTTCTTAATCTGATATTGTACTGCACTGCCATTTGTATCTAAATTCTGTTTTACCGCTCTTATAGTTCCTTTGGTATTTTTTAGGACTGTAGAATCCGTAACAGTTAGCTGTATATCCTTCTTTTTCTTGTATTTCTACTATTTCGTTAATTTTTAAATCCATATTTGTTATTAGTTCCCAGAGATACCAACCATATCTAAAATGTCCAGTTCTTTTTTTTGTTATTTGCATTACCGTCATTATTGTTAGCCTCTTGCTTGTCTGTATATAATTATTATATCATGTTTATAGACAAAAGTACCTGGATTTGCGGCATTAATTTACAATAGGTCACAATGAGTACTTTTGTCTAATGATGTGTTATAATAATGTAAAATTAGAAATATAAAGGAATTATTATGACACGTGGCGGCTATAGAGAAAAAGCTATAAAAAAATCAAGAAAAATTCCCACAACTAAAGTCTCTGCATATGAAATTTGCAGGGATAAGTTAAATGAACTTTCTTCGGAAATGGGGATTCCTGTTGTGGAAATTATTTACAGGGTTATAAATAACAAGGGCTTCCCTGCTATGATTGATGATATAAAAGCTAATCTGTCTAAAAATTGGGCAGAACAAAACTTGGAAGACTTAAAATAATAAAAAAACCCTTCTTATAATGAGAGAATTCAAGTGAATATCAAAAATAAAAACAGAAAAGTTTTATCTTATTTAATGTTTAACAGGTTTAGTTGAACCGAACTTTGCTTTTTTAGAGCCTCAGAATCGATTCGTTTCTTTGCCATATTATTTAAAACGTTGCTTTGTTTTTCAGGCAGAACTGTCGGAAATCTTACAGAAATCATTTCTTTTGGAACAGAATAAGTTTTAGAAATATATTTTCCGTATTTATCGATTTTTGTTAATTTGTATAATTTGGGAAATTCTTTACAATACTTATCCAGCTTATTTATCAAAGCTTTATTATAAGTATAGATACTTGCTTCTTTATCTTCTTCATTGAAATTAAAGGTTGTTACTCTTTCATAGCTTGTCAGACTAAAATTGTTTTCTCTTTCTTTAACATCTCGTTGCGTGAATGCTATTGTTTGCTTTTTTATTTTTGCCATTTCTTTTAACTTCTCACAACTATTTATTTGTATCCTCTAAGATATGATTTTAAACAAATATTGTACACAATGGCAAGATATTTCTTATTTAAAATACATTCTGGTGCACAAAATGGTAGCGATGAATTAAATATAACAATAAAAAGATTCATCTGTTTTATTCCGTGCAAGATGTTATTGTAAGTGTCGTTCTTTAATACAGCAGAGAATTCTCAAAAATCGTGACAGATTACAGTTACGTATACGAATAAAAATATAAATATAAAGAGACAGTTGGTCTGAGACGATTTCTCAGCTAGTTTGAGATAAAAACAATTTTTCTGCCTATAGCAATTATTCTTCAAAAGAACCCCCTATTAGTTATAAATAGGGGGTTCTTTTTTATGGAAATTTTAATTCGAATTATTTAGGTTCATCTTTGAGCATATCGCCCGGGAAGTTGAGAATCGAAGACTGATTAGTTATTATGGTTTTCACTCCGGGTGCAATTTTGTCAACGTATTCGTATCTTATAAGAAGCGGATTAGCTTTAAGTGCGGCACCTTTCTTTGAAATTGCTGCTGCTTGTCCTTCGGCCTCTATGATTTTTCTTTGTTTTTCACTATTTTCTTTCAGCAACACATATTTCATTCTTTCTGCATCCTGCATTGCTACCTGTTTTTGTTCGATAGCTTTTGAGAATTCTTCAGAAAAAATCACGTTTCTTATCAGGGTTTCTGTAGAGTTAATGTAATATTTGGAAATTTCTGTTTGTATTTTTTGCGAAATTTCATTCTGAAGTTTGGCTCTGTCCCCTGAATATAATTCGGTGACAGTGTAATTAGCTATAGTATTTCTTGCAATACTTCTTACAGAAGGTCTGATTATCTTATCTACATAATTTGGACCTATTTGTCTGTGAAGTTCCCATAATTTTTCGGGAATTAAATTATAGATAACTGACATATCAAGTCCGATTTTTTGTCCGTCAGAAGTAAGGCAGTCAATGGCATTACCTTGCTGTTGTTGTCCTTCACCGGACTGTCCCGACATAGTGTAGGTTTCTGTTCTTACGCTGTAAACCGTAGGCGTTTGTATTACCGGAAGAAGAAAATGAAGTCCTTCACCCAGCGTTCTTTTTTCAACGCCGATAAAGGCGTTGAAAACTATTGCCCTGTGTCCTGCATTTACAACAAGAACGGTTTTTGAAATAAAAATAAAGCCGACTACGACTAATATAATCACCCAGAAAGGAATCCCGTTAAATTTCTGTGAATTAAAATTCATGTTTGCGTTTGACATCCGTTTTCCCCTGATTGTAGCTATTTAACTTTATTACATTTTATTCTTGAAAAAGTTTTCCTAAACCTCCAAGAACACTTCCCTGCTCTGTACTTTGTCCTCCTCCGGTAGTTGAGGCAGAATATATTCTGTTTGCGAGTCTGCTCAAAGGCAATGACTGAATCCATACTTTGCCGGGTCCTTTTAATACCGCAAAGAATAATCCTTCTCCGCCGAATAACATTGATTTTACACCTTTTACCATCTGAATGTCGTATTCAACTTCCCTTGTCATAGCAACAAGACATCCTGTATCAACTCTTAATACTTCACCTGCTTTTAATTCTTTTTCAATGACGGTCCCTCCTGCATGAACAAAAGCCAAGCCGTCGCCTTCAAGTTTTTGAAGAATAAAACCTTCTCCGCCAAAGAAGCCTGCTCCGAGTTTTTTTGTGAATTCCATTCCGACAGATACACCTTTAGCCGCACATAAAAAAGAATCTTTTTGACAAATAATCTTGCCGTTTAATTTGCTTAAGTCCATGGGTATAATTTTTCCAGGATACGGTGCAGCAAAAGAAACATGTTGTTTTCCTTGCCCGTTATTCGTAAATACGGTCATAAATAAGCCTTCGCCGGTTAAAAGTCTTTTACCCGCTCCCAGAAGTTTACTCATGAGTCCTTCTTCTTGACTTGAACCGTCGCCGAAAACCGTTTGCATTTCAATAGCTTCAGACATCATTGTCATCGCACCTGCTTCGGCAATAACACTTTCTTGAGGATCAAGTTCTATTTCTATTAATTGCATATCATCGCCAAAAATTTGAAAATCTATTTCGTGTGCATTTCTGTTTAACATTTTTATTCACCTTTTAAATATTATTAAATACCGGAAACATGGCTAATTGATTTACATTACTATATATTTTATTTATGCAAATATTTGAGTTTTTAAATTAATATATTATAATTAATTAATATATTAATTTAAATGTATTTTAATGGCAAGATTATGGAAGAAGGATTCAACAAAGCATTTAAATCCGTAGCAAGTTTTTTTGATGTATTGTCTCATCCGGACAGACTTAAAATATTAAGTATGCTGCATAAAAAAGAAATGGATGTAAATGAATTGCAACAATCTCTTGGTATTAGCCAATCAAGAGTTTCTCAACATTTAAAGCTATTGAAACTTTATGAACTTGTCTTTGAAAGAAGAGAGGGCAGACATGTTTATTACAGTCTTAAAGATCAGCGAATCTCAAAAGTAGTTGAGAGTGCAGTTCAGTTTCAAATGATTGGAATTTCTTCTGATCCTGAGTTGATCACAATGTTTAAAGATATAATAACGCTTTTACAGTTCTAAAGTAGTATAATAACTATATATTAATAATTTCTTTTAACTTCAATAATTGCTCACTCGTACCAAGAACAACCAATATATCATCCGCCTCAATTATCGTATCAGGAGAAGGATTGGGAATATTATTGTCATTTTTTACTATTGAAATTATTGAAGCACCGGTTAAAGTTCTTATTTTGCTGTCTGCTATAGTTTTACTAACAAGTAAATTATCTTCTTGCATTTTTATCCAATCAACTTCTGTATTTTTCAAGATACTCATTCGTCCTGAAACAGAATCCTGCATTAAGTAGCTTTCCTGTAATAGCTGGTATTTATTATCCTTTAATAATTGTGCAACGGATTCTATTTGAGATTCTGAAAAGCCTAATCGAGTTAAAGTATTAACGATTACAGCTATACTTGTTTGATATTCCTCATGAATAACCGTATTAGCACCTGCTCGATATAAACAATCTATGCCTGACAGGTATCTTGATCTTGCAACTATGAATATATCTTCGTTTAAGCTTCTAGCACTTAAAATAGCTAATTCATTACTCTTGGCATCAGGTAATGTTACTACAAATACTTTTGCTTTATCAACATTAGCATGTCTCAAAACTTCTATATTTGTTGCATCACCGTAAATTGCCTGAATATGTTCTTGGTGCAGCTTATTAATTGTCTTACTATTCATTTCAATTACAATAAAATTAATATTCTGCAATCTTAAAATTTTTGCAAGACTTTTACCAATTGGACCATAACCACAAATCACAACATGATTTTGTAAAATTGGTTCCTGTTTTTGTACCAGAATTTTTCCTTTAAAATGTATATTCCAAAAAGGTAATTGCTGTAAAGCCAATGTCAAATTAGGGATATACCTAACTATAAAAGGAGTAAGCAGCATAGTTATCAGAGCAGAAATAATCGTAAGAGAATATATATCATGATCTATTATGTTATAAGAAGCACCTGTTTTTGCCAATACAAAAGAAAATTCTCCAATCTGAAATAATGCAAGTCCAATCCAAAGAGCTGTTTGACCGGAGTATCGAGCAAAATATATAAGTGAAAAACAAATAATAAACTTTATTAAGAATATTGCCGCTACAATGCTTAAAACTAAGAGAAAATGGTGGATAAAAAACTGTATATCCATTAACATTCCGATTGAGACAAAAAATACCATAGCAAATACATCCCTAAACGGAATAACTTCTGCTATTACCTGTTTACTATGAGCTGTTATACTTAATGCTAAACCTGCTATAAATGCTCCTAATTCTAATGGAATACCAAAATAATTAGCTGCAATTGCTGTCCCAATAGCAATTGTAATAGAAGATGTAACCAGCATTTCTTTACTTGTAGTTATAAAACCGGTAACTATTGGAGCGATTTTTAAACTCAGAACGAGTGTAAGAATCAAGAATATAACTGCTTTAGCTATTGGGAAAATCAATGAAGAGAGAGATGCGCCCGATTCAGCACCAAGATTAGGAAGCAAAAGCATAATTGGTATAAGACTTAAATCCTGAATAATCAGGATGCCAAGCATAATTCTTCCATGTATGGAATCTGATTGAGCTGATTCAGCTAAACTTTTTAGAACGATAACAGTACTGCTTAATGCAACTATGCAACCAATTAACAGGCTCGACGGAGTACTGAAATTCAACAACTTTAAGATACCTGTCACAACAAGTATTGTAATTATTACCTGTAAGATTCCGGCAAAAAAAGCTGTTTTTCTTACTTGCTTAAATTTATCAAAAGAAAACTCTAGTCCAAGAGTAAATAACAGAGCAATTATACCAAGTTCAGATAATTGAGCTATCAGAGCTTCATTTTTAACCCAACCAAGCATATTAGGTCCTAAAAGAACACCTGTTAATATATATGCAATAATTGCAGGCTGTCTGAATTTATTTAATACTAAGCCTAATACCGAAGCAAACAGAAAAATTGTTGCTATTTCAATTAGAAAGTTATGATCTAACATTTATGCCCTCAAATTACTATTTAACTAAATTTTATGACTATAATCAGCAATACAAGCATATCATCTGCTTTTAAAAGAAGGATGATGTACTAAAAGGATATTTAATTATAATAATAAACATGATAAGATTTATCACATGGGCATATTTTATATTTACAAAAGAATATTAGATGGATTAAAAGAAAAACAAGAAAAAGAAGAAGAAAGAAAACGTAAATACGAAGAATTCAAGAGAGAAAGAGGATTAGACAGAAAGAAAGATTCGGACAAGAAATAAGTATCTTTTTAAACCTGCTATTCTTTTTCTTTATTTTTAACAGCTAACATTCTTTTTCTGACTTGTTTATCTATTTCGACGGCTATTATTATTGTTGATGCCACAAGAACATTTTGAATCCATGTTATCGGCTCTAAATTAGTCGTGTGAAATATAAATTGAATTGGAGTATGAGTCAAAACGGCTATTTGAGCAAGTAAAGCGGCACCAAGACTTATAAAAAGAAATGGATTTGAAAATAGATTTATCGTAAAGATAGACCGCTCTAAAGAACGTGCATTCCATGCCTGAAAGAACTGGAAAAATACTATTGTATTCATAGCGGTTGTTCTTGCATAAGCCAAAGTTTCTCCTCTTTCGAGTTCATACCAGAATAACCCTAAAGTACCAATCACAATAACAATACTTATTATAATAATTCGCTTAAGTAAATAGGGACTAATAATACCCTTTTCAGGACTTATTGGCGGTCTCTTTTCAATATCCTTCTCGGCTGGCTCATAAGCCAGAGCAATATCTTGTAGCCCACTAGTAGCAAGATTTATCCATAATACTTGTGTTGCAAGAAATGGCAGAGGCAATCCTAAAATGAGTGCCAGTATAATTGTAAGTGCTATTCCGGCATTTGATGACAGGAGAAAGTATGTAACCTTGCGTATATTTTCATAAATATTTCTGCCGACTTTTACAGCTTCAAATATGGATTCAAAATTATCATCTTTTAACACCATATCAGAGGCTTCTTTAGCAACATCAGTGCCAACTTTGCCCATGGCTACACCAATATTGGCACGTTTAAGAGCAGGAGCATCATTAATTCCATCTCCTGTTACAGCAACTATATTCCCTTTTTCCTGCAAAGCTTCGACTATCTTTAATTTATGACCCGGTGATACTCTGGCATATACTGAAATTTTTTCAACGCATTTTTTGAGAAAATTATCTCCATATCGGTCTAATTCCTGACCTGTCATAACAAGATCACCTTGTTTGTAGATGCCTACCTGTTTTGCTATTGCTGTAGCAGTAATAATATGATCGCCTGTCAGCATAACAACTTTTATTCCTGCTTTTTGAGCAGATTTAATTGCTTTTACAGCACTTTCCCTTGGAGGATCTATAATTCCCTGAAACCCAACAAATTCTAAGTTTTTTGTCAGTTCGTACTCTAGGTCAACGTTTTTAGGACAAATATTATTAAATCTTTTTATTCCAAACCCAAGAACTCTAAGTCCCTGCTCCGCCATTCTCGAATATTGATAAAGAAGTTCTTTATTTTCCTGATTTCCTGAGAAAGCAAGTATTTTTTCAGGGGCACCTTTAACATATATTGTGCAGTGATTTACCTCCTGATACATAGTAGTCATATATTGACGGTGCGAGCTAAAGGGTATTTCATCAATGAGCTTATCCTCATATTCTTCTTTATCAATATCAATACCATATTTTTTTGCTGCAACAATTAAGGCTCCTTCTGTGGGATCTCCACTTATTTGCCAGCTATCGTTTTCCTCAAACAATTCAGATGAATTACATAATAAGCCTGTAAAGAGCAATTTGTCCAGATCCTCATCATTTTGAACCTTTACACCATTAAGCCTGACATCTCCGGCAGGATTATATCCTATTCCTGTATAATCAAATTCTTTTCCGTTGGTATATGATTTAACAACTGTCATCTCGTTTTCAGTGATGGTTCCGGTTTTATCAGAGCATATAAAATTACAACTACCAAGTGTCTCGACTGCAATAAGTTTTCTTAAAATAGCGTTCCTGTCAGCCATCCTCTTTAAACCGACAGCCATAGTTATTGTGACTAATGCTATTAAAATCTGTGAAGTCATAAATTATCATAATAGTACAGCCGAATACATAACAATAGATCGTCGCCCTTCACCCTCACATTATAAAGAGTTGACTTTTATAATACGAGGTATTCCATTTTTTTATTATTTATAATATTGTTATGCAGCTTTGGGTAGGAGTTTTTGTTCGTTTTCTCGCCACATTGCAAGAAGAACGCTTGCATTAAAGATACTTGAATATGTTCCTGTGACAATGCCAAGAATCATGGCAAGCACAAAATCTTTTGTTGTTGAACCGCCAAAGAAGTATAATGCAAGAAGTGTTATAAGTGCTGTCAAAGAAGTATTTATACTTCTTGCGAGAGTTTGATTTACGCTTACGTTAACGATTTCATTAAACGATTTTTTCTTGGAAAGATTCTTGGAATTTTCTCTTATTCTGTCAAAAACAACTATCGTATCATGAACGCTAAAACCTATTACTGTAAGGATTGCCGTTATAAACAAACTGTCAATTTCTGTTCCGAAAAGAAGTCCGAATAAAGAAAAAATTCCCAATACAACTATTGCATCATGTAAAAGTGCAACAAGAGCACAAATCGCAAAATCGATATTAAACCTGACGGTTAAATACCCTACAATTCCAAAGAAACACAAAAGAAGAGCAATCATAGCATTTTTGAATAGTTCTTTTCCTAAAGTAGGACCTATTGCACTTGTTTGAAGCGGAATATATTTACCCATAGTTTGCTTAACAGTATCATTTACCTTTATAGTTTCATTATTTGTTCCTTGACTACTCAGGAACCTTGTTCTTATTGAAACAACGGTTTTTATATCGCTATTTTTTTGTTTAACCGTTTTTGAGGCTTCTTTAGGAGCTATTTCTTTTCCCTCTGTTATTTTGCCGGATTTTTGTTCTGTTTGAATAATGGGATTTGTAATTCCAATTTTTGTAAGATTTTCTCTTAATAAAGAAATATCAGAATCTTTTATTTCTTTATCAAATCCGTACTGCAGCATTGTTCCTCCAGTAAAATCAATCCCTACTCTTAAAGGAGCATGGTTTGGATAGATTACCATTGAATAAATCATTATGACGATAGATGGAATAACTAATAGAAATGAGAATGATAGCCAGAGCCATTTGTATTTAATAACGTCAACTTTATTTTTTCTTTCTAAATTAGGGGTAGTCATTTTAGTTTTCTCCTATATATTCACAATGTTATGCTGAAACAAGTTCAGGGAGACAATGAAGTAATTAGTCTATAACGCCAAGTTTGGCTTTTCTTACGGTTGTATCTTCGAAAGAAATAGCTTTGCCAATTTCTTCTTTCTTAAGTCCAAACCAGCTCGGATGAGTAAGCTCTCCGGCTCCAAAAATAAGGTGCATGAAGTTTTTGGTTACAGTAATTGCTGTAAACATACTCACCAAAACACCTATTGCAAGTGTAAGAGCAAATCCCTTAACTATACTTGTTCCAAACATATAAAGAATGGCGCAAGTTATTATTGTTGTCATATTTGAATCAAAAATACTTGCAAAAGCTCTTTCAAATCCAGCATTTATAGCTGCATAAAGTGTTCTACCTATTCTTAGTTCTTCTTTTGTTCTCTCAAATATGAGAATATTAGCATCTACAGCCATTCCTATACTAAGAATAAAGCCTGCAATACCTGCTAAAGTTAACGTTACAGGTATAAGCTTAAAGATAGCGAAAATAAGTAAAGCATAAATTGCAAGAGCAATATTCGCAATGAAGCCGGGAACTCTGTAATAAAGAATCATAAATAACATTACAACGCTAATACCGACTAGTCCTGCGATTTCGCTTTTATGAAGAGAATCAAGTCCGAGAGTCGGTCCCACTGAATTCTCTTCTATTATTACGGCAGGCACTGGCAAAGCTCCTGCATTAAGAAGATTTACCATATTTTGAGCTTCTTCTTTTTTGAAATTACCGCTTATATATCCTTCACCGCCTGTTATAGGGGTATTAACAACAGGACTTGAAACAAGTTCGTTGTCAAAAAATATTCCAAGAGGCTTTCCTACCATTTCGCTGGTAAGTTTTCCAAACTTTTTCGCTCCTTTATCGTTTAAAACAAAATTTACATGCCATTCGTGACCTGTTTGATCTGTGCCGAGATAAGCATTTTTAAGGTCTTTACCTGAAATTCCTGTACTTACCCAAGTTTCTTGATTATTAAAACCTTTTACCTGTTTTTTAAATTCTAGGTTGGCTGTTTTTCCAAGATATTCTTTTGCTTTTTGTGGGTCGCTGATATTTGGAATCTCTATTAAAAGTCTGTCTGTACCAACTTTTTGTACTACAGTTTCAGCTACACCAAGAGCATTTATCCTATTTTCAATAGAATACAAAAGACTATCCATTACATCAGGGGTAATTTCTTTCACATCCTCTGTAGTTTGGGCTTGGAGAACAAGTCTTGAACCACCTATAAGGTCAAGCCCGAATTTTGTAGGTTTATTGATAATTACAAGAATACTTGCAACCACCAACCCGAGAATAAATAGAAAAATTAAATTCCCTTTTTTCATTTATTATAAATCTCCTCTATAATATAAAACTTTTAATTTTAATCACTTCTAATAATAAAACAAAAATCCATTTTCAGTCAGGCTATTTTAAAATTCTGTGAATATTTCTATTCTTCTTTTATCATAAATAATTTCTGTTTTCGGAAAATATAGAAATCATTATTGCACAATACTACGTCTATAACGGACATGCTTAAATTTGCACATGTCCGTTATTGTCATATGTGTTTGATATAGTAAATTTGTGAATTTGATAATACTGGATATAAATTATGAAAGACAGTCGAATTTTCGGATTTTTAATAATATTTATTCTGTCCTATATTGCTTTAGGACTCTTATCATTGCCCTTAAGTTATCTGGTAAAGATTTTATTAAAAATAAGTTTTTTAAAAGGTTGTATTTTCAGCATTTCAGGACTGTATTTATTGTGTGCCGTTTGTATGGGCTATATAATTTTTGATAAAACTAAAGAAGATTAATATTCGTCATCCGTTTTTAATGCCTGAACTAATAAAGATTTATATGTATTTTTTAGGCTTAGAGGTTTGACTATCTTAACTTTATCTCCCCATTTAAAAATATGCCAGCAGATTTCAAGACTTCCGCCCGCTGTAAATTCTACTTTTATATTGCCGTCTTTTTCTTCTTTTATTTTTTGTGTCGGATGAAAATGAAAATTCATAACATCATCGGCAACTGATTTATCAAATTTTAAAACTATTTGCTGCGGTTTCTCTTGATAAATCCCGAAAGAATTTTTAGCATAATCATCAAGGTTAAAATTCTCGTCTTTTTCAAAATATTCATCCAATATTTTTATATTTTTAATTTTAGAAAGAATATACAGTCTTATGGCTTTTCTGTTCTCGTTATAAGCTACAAGATAATTTTTCTCTCCGTAAAGAACACCGTACGGATCAACATTACAGGATTGAATCTCTTTACTTTTATTCTCATATTCAATTTCAATAACTTTAAACGATTTTATAGCTTCCCTGATGCTTATTAAAATTTCTTTATCAATCTTAAATCTTGGATGTTGACGAATCGCAATCTTTGTTCATTACTTTAATTTTAGCGATTATATCATCAATCCTGTCAGCCTTATCACTAAGACCATCGATTTCAAATTTTTTCTTTGTATTTTCAAGTTCAGCAAGTTCATCAGAAGTAAATCCAACCATAGCAGCCAAAGATTGTTTCCTTATTGCCCAGCGTTTAATTTTAGAACGAGTTTCAACTTCTTCTACCTGCGGAAAAAGTCTAACGACAGCATCGCGCATTCTCTCAGCAGTTCTTCGAGATACTTTAAAATGATCCTGTTTATAAGTAGTAAAGCAAATGCTTTAGATGAAGTTAAAGAAATAGTTTCCAATGAAGATTGGAAAAAAGAAGTTATAAGTAATTTTGAATTTTTTATAACTGATTAATTTCATTGAACTTCTTGAATTATGATTGTACCTGTTGCAAATAAATCTATTTAGAGCTAAACAGAATCATCTTTAAGACGGCTAAAATCATCCTTGTGGAATTAAGGTTGTTCTCCATTGTTTTACCCATTTTAAAGACGCTTGTATAAAGTGCAAGTATTAGGGGTAATTGCTGTATGCTATTTTTATTTGACTAATAATTCCGCATACTGCCTAAAATAATCATTTGAAATTTTCTGTCTTATAATTCTTGTATTTGTTATTTCTGTTATAATTTCAATATAAAAAAACACGCCGTCGATAGAAATCAACGGCCGCTTAATAAATATAATATAACATTTATAATTTTGTTTCTCAAGAGATTTAAAACAGGAATTACAAAAATTCTTTTAAATGTTAATATCTATTGTACCTGTTGCAAATACATCTATTTAGAACCAGCCAACACCGATTTTAAGGCGGTTGAAATTGTGTTTGTAGCAATAAGTATAATTCATTAAATAATGCATCTTTAAGGCGTTAATATGGGGTATAAACATTGGAGTAATTGTGTTACTCTGTTTGCATCAGCTAATAGTGCTGTTTATTCTTTAATATAACCCTTTGAATGTTTTTTATACTGCTGAATTTTTTAACCTTGTAAAGATATTCCATATATGCTATATTCTAAATATGGAATACAAGTTGATTTTAAGTGAAGAATTTAATAATTGGCGAAATGCTTTGTCATTACCCGAACTTGAAGATATTCAGGCAAGTTTATATCTTTTAAAAAGAATGGGTGTAAATTTACCTTACCCTTACAGTTCCAAAATAAATGATAAAAGCATTAAAACAAAACACATGAGAGAGCTTAGAATTCAGCATAAAGGGAATCCTTATCGTGTTCTTTATGCTTTTAGTCCTGAACAAAATGCAGTTTTATTATTAGGCGGCTGCAAGACAAGCGATAAACGATGGTACAAAAAGAATGTGCCGTTTGCAGATAAAATTTATCAAGAATACTTAAAATCCTTAAACGGAGGTAAATAATATGAAATTTTACGATTTTGACGAACAAGAGAAAAATATTCCTGAAGAAATAAGACAAAGAGCTGAAGCAAAGGCTCAGGAAATGTATTTGCGTCTTACTCTATCTCAAATACGTGAGCAATTAGGAGTTACTCAGGAAGAATTAGCAGAAAAACTTAATATAAAACAGTCTTCTATTTCTAAAATGGAAAAAAGAGAAGGCATTTCTCTTAATAATCTTCAGAAAATGATTGAAGCAATGGGTGGTGAGGTTGAAATCAATATCAACTTCCCGACAAAAAATAAACAGTTTAAGCTTAAACCCAAATTTTCAGGTTAAATTCTGTTCTATTTATAATGTCGAAAAGACTTGTCCACATTTTTGTCCACTTTTGAATTAATAACCAAATATAATCACAATATTTTACTCGGCAATTCTTTGATTTTTATTAATTACTTTAAAATTCTGTCAATTTTTCGACTTTGGGGATTGAAATCCCTTAACGTACTTAAAATTCTTATCCGTATTTGAAATTCTTGTCCATTTTCTTGTCCACTTCTTCCTAACATAACCAAAACTAATAAAAACAAATGCATAATAATAAGTGTAAGGTATTAAAAATATTTATATGGCAGAGATTGAAGCTAATTAATCATTTAAGACTTAATTTATTGTTGAAATATGCTGCTTGTCAACCGCTTAAACCGTTGTAAATACTGACTTTATGGCACTGAAAATCCCTGTGTCCACAGTTCAATTCTGTGTCTCGGCATATTTTTTTATGCGTGTTTCGGCGATTTTGAGATTTTCTGTTTTTGATAGCTTGTGTAAATCTTGTGTAATTGCTTGTTTTGTGAACTTGAGCAAACTGAGTTTACGTCTATCAAAATCGAGCAAAGTATTATAGCTAATGAAATAGTAAATTATTAGTTTGAGTTTATAAAGTTTGTACGGATTCTTTCTTCAATATTTTCAGGCTTAACTAATCCATTTTGTTTTCCAAGTTCTATACATTTTAATAACCAAGCCATATTCCGTCCCAGAGTTCTCATTATTTGCAAGCCCTCCAAGTCTTTTTGTACATCTTCAGAGGTATGCCCATGAACATTATTCCAATACTGACTTGAAACAACAGGCATATTATTAATTGTGAAATACTTGTTTAGAACATCAAAACTGGCAGTTGTCCCTGCACGTCTTGCTGAAACAATTGCACTTGCAGGTTTATATGCAAAAGAAGAGCTTCCTGCAAAAAATACCCTATCTAATAATGACAGGATTCTTCCAGTGGGATGTGCGTAATAAACTGGAGTACCAAATATAAAACCGTCAAAAGTTTTTGCTTTTTCAATAATCTCATTTACCATATCATCATCAAATACGCATTTACCTGTATTTTTGCAACCTAAGCAACCGCAACAATCTCTAAGAGGCTTATTGCCTAATTGCAGAATTTCGGTTTCTATACCTTCCTTTTCTAATGTTGTTGCTACTTCATTTAATGCCGTGTATGTACAGCCATTTTGGTTAGAGCTTCCATTTATTAGTAATACTTTCATATTTTCCTTTCAAATTTGTTATTCTGCACAAGACAGTATGATATTTTTCAAATCCTGTTTATCTAAATTTGAATAACTTGTGGGATAAAGAACTATTTTTTCTATAACTTCATCAAGCCTGTCAGTGCCAATTCCAACTTCTTTTAGCGTTATAGGAGCTCCTACTGACTTAAAGAATTGACTTGTTTTTTCAAGTCCTTTAATAGCAAGTTCTTTTTCTGTTCCTTCTGTTATTCCCCAGACATTTCTTGCATAACGAGCAAATTTTGTTGGTTTATTTTGGCAGATGTACTTTAAATATGCAGGATGAGCAATTGCAAGTCCTGCACCATGCGGAATATCATAATAAGCAGACAATGCATGTTCAATCATATGACCAAGCCAATCCTGTTTTTTGGAAGCTTTAAAAATTCCATTTAAAGCCATTGCACTTGACCATAGTAAGTTTGCTCTTGCAATATAGTTTTTAGGGTCTTTTATTACTATTTCCAAATTTTCAAAAACATTCTTTAAAAAACCTTCTGCCATAGCATCAGAAACTGTAGGAGTATCTGGTTCTGAAAAATAAATTTCCAGCACGTGTGAAATTATATCGATTGTGCCATAAACGGTTTGGTCTATCGGCATTGAATATGTGTATGTCGGGTCAAGTATTGAAAATTTAGGGAATAATAATTCATTCAGATATCCCATTTTCATGTTATTTTCCCAGTCAGAAATAACTCCACCCTCATCCATCTCGCTTCCTGTTGAAGCCATAGTTGCAATTGAACCAAATGGAAGAGCTTTTTTAATTGGTTTATTCTCAAGATAAAGTTCTTTGAAAAAATTATCCGGGTCATCCATATAAAATGCCGAAGCTATTGCCTTAGTGCAGTCGATTGTGCTTCCTCCACCAATTGCCAGTATAAAATCTATATTGTGTTTTTTGCATAATTCAACACCTTCAAGAACTTTAGTTGTTCTTGGATTTGGCATAATACCTGACAATTCATAAATATTCTTATCAAGTTTTTTAAGTATTTCTATAGCAGAATCGTAAATCCCATTCTTTTTGATGCTTCCTCCGCCATAGGTGATTAAAATGTTTTTGCCAACATTAACAAGTTCTTTTCCCATTTCAGAGATTGAGCCTTCTCCAAAATAAATTTTTGTCGGGTTATAAAAATAAAAATTTTCCATTATTTTCTCCTTTCGTTATAATTTATACTTTACAACTTGAGAGTTACTCTAAGTCAAGAGATTTTATGATAAAATTTTTGATGAGAGGTGAAATATGTATACAATCAAAGAAGTAGCTAAACGATTAGACGTATCAGAACATACATTAAGATTTTGGGACAAGAGCGGGTTTTTCCCTTTTGTAAACAGAGATAAAAATAATGTCAGAAATTTTTCCGACAGTGATTTAAATTGGGTTTATATAGTTAAGTGTTTAAGAAGTGCTGGAGCTGATAATAAGGCAATCAAAAGATACATAGACCTATGCATAATCGGAGATTCTACTATTGAAGAAAGATATGAAATTATAAAGTCAACTCGGGTAAAGGCAGAAGAGCAAATGAAAGAACTGCTAATACAAATGGAAGTTCTTGATAAGAAAGAGCAATATTACGAAAATATGATTGCGAATAAAGAAAATGATAAATGTAACCCTATGAATTTGAGAAATAATTTTGACGCATTTCTTAAAACTAGTATGGCAAATAAGTAAATTTAAAAAATTCGAGAAATCGAACCCTCTTTAATTTTCAGAGATTTGTGTAATTCTTGTGTAATTTACTCAATTCAGAACCTCGTATCTGATTATAGGAAATAATTATACTCATTATGTTTGCAAAGAAATCTTGTTGTAAAACCAATACAGAAGCAGCACAATGATTTTTTATATGTATTTATCCTTGTACCTAATGCAAATAGGTCTATTGAGAGCTAGCCAGAATTGATTTAAAGAAGTTTAAAATTGTTTTAGGAATAAAACTATCCCCATTATTATTTTTGCCTTTATGGTTCACATACATGTTATTTTCTGCAATTTACACAAAAAGAAAGACTGTCCTGATTCAGAGAAAGGACAGTCTTTGATAAAACTTAAACAAATACTAACGAGCTATTGAAACAACTTTATTTTCTTCTTTAATATTTCCATAAGAAGCTAATGCTTCTACAGCCAATTTTTTACGTTCAGGAATAGGGTGTGCGTATCTCATAGTTGTTGTAATGTTGGAATGCCCCAGAATATCCTGCACTACGATTAGTTCTACCCCCATGGCAACCATTCTTGTGGCTGCTAAATTAAAGTTTATCGTCATATTTTAATTGATATTTTTCTTGGAATAGACATGTGCATGATAAAATTGTTTTGTTTTTGAGAGAAACAAGCTGGAATAAATGAAAAAAATTAGCTTTTTAAAATCATTTTTGAAAATTTTATTAATTTCTACTGTCATACTTATATCAAATTCTGCTTATGCCCTGTTCTAATTTATGGGCATAGTATTCGCATCTCCGACTCTCCACGGAAGAATTACATCGATTTATTTATTTTATCTTTGATTAATGTTTTTCCTGTTGTTAATTGTCCTCCTTGGGTTTTAGTCAATTAGCTTAGTTTCATTATAACTTCGGCCTGGACGAAGTCCAGTCTAAAAAGATAAAAGGTTTACACTGGAACACATTTTATCTTTTTAGAAATTAATTGGTGGGATTACACAAAATCCCACTTGAATAGTTCCCACGATATGTTAAAATATAAATAAATAAACTTATGCAAGAGGATTTTAATATGGCAATGCCCGAAAAAAATTTAAAGCTTGATTCAAAAAAAAGAATAACCCTTGGAAAGCTTGCTCCCAGCGAAGTAAGCTCTTATGATGCAGAAATACAAGAAAACGGAGTAATAATACTTCATCCAAAAGTTGAAATACCTGCTGAAGAAGTTTGGCTATTTAAAAATAAGCCTGCATTAGAATCAGTAAAAAGAGGCTTAGAAGAATCAGCAGCAGGTAAAGTTTCCAAACTGGATAAAAGTTTTTGGGATGACTTAGAGGAATAAAATGCATAATTTAGTTTATACCCCAGAAGCTAAGTCAAATCTTGCTGATTTAAAAAAGCAAGGGCAAATTAAAAAACTCAAAAAGATAAAATTGACTCTTGAGAAACTTCAAGAGAATTCAAGGCATCCTGGATTGCACACACATAAATACAAATCATTTAAAGGTAATAATGGAGAAGAGATTTTTCAATCTTATATTGAAAATAAAACTCCAGGAGCATTTAGAATGTTTTGGCATTATGGTCCGGATCAAACAGAAATAACTATTGTTGCAATTACTCCTCATCCATAAAACCCCGCGTTCAATAATTAAGTGCAAAACTCTGATAAAATTTTCAAAAAGGAGTTAGAGTAGAAATGAAAAAGAAGTACAGTCATTTAACAAGTGAAGAAAGAGATTTAATAGACGTAAGGAATGCCGAAGGCAAGGGGCAGGAAGAAATAGCAAAAGAAATAGGTAGAAGTCCATCAACAATCTCAAGAGAATTAAAAAGAAATAAATCTTTAAAAGGTTTATACCTTGCAACTGAAGCCAATAAACAGGCTAAGGAAAGAAAATCAAAAGCACATCAAAGAACAAGAATCCCTAATGAATTTACCAGAAAATACATTGAAGACAAGATAATTAATCATCAATGGACACCGGAACAGATATCAGGCAGGCTAAAATTGGAATATCCAGAGTATTATGTAAGCCACGAAACAATTTATCAGTATATTTACAATGAAAAACCTGAATTGGGTTTGTATTTACCAAGAAAAAGACATCGTAGGTTTCCAAAAAATAAATTACGAAAAACAAAAGGAAGCAAAATACCTGATAGAGTTTCTATTAAAGAAAGACCGCCGGAAATTGAAGAAAGGAAAGACTTTGGTCATTTTGAAGCAGATTGCGTAGTTTCTTCAAGAACAGGCAAAGGAGCTTTATTAACAATGGCGGAAAGAGTTTCCCCATATACAATAATAGCTAAATTAACTAAAAAAACAAGTTTTCAAGCCCATTTAGCCATATCTTTTGCATTATCAAAATATCCTAGGCTTGGTAAAATCAACCACTTATGACAATGGTTCGGAATTTGCTGGACATAAAGAAGTTAATAGAGCTGAATTTGGCTATCTAGCAATTCGAGTTAAACAGTGACTTATTTTTTAATATTTATTTTCTTCCTCTAAAGCCAATGGGTCGTTTAATAGGTACATCATCTTTTTGCCTTGACTTCGCAAACGATTCCAAAGCTTTTTCAAAATCATCGTGTTCTATTTTTAAATTATCAGTATCAGACGGTTTAAATGTTCCTTTTTCCATTTTCTCAAAAATATTTGCGCGTTTCCAACAATTATCTTCAGCCTCGTTTACAATGTGAGAAATGTCTGCCCCGCTTGCCTTTTGTTTAAATAATTTCTCTGAAAATTCATCTGCTTTAAATCCTTCTGAAATTGATTTTCCTTTCGAATGTATTCCTAATATATGTTTACATCCGCCTAAATCAGGATTCTTAACCTCGATATGATTTCCAAATCTGCCTGACCTGACTATTGCATCATCAAGCTGTTCAAATTTATTTGTGGCTACAATTACATGAACCGGCTCTTTGCTTTTTTCAAGGTCACTCATAAGTGTCAAAATCTGGTTAACAGTTTTATCATCGTGCCTTGACGTATCAGAACCTGCTCTTTTTTTAGCTACAGCATCAAATTCATCTATAAAAATAATTGTCGGTTTTTTATCTTTTGCTTCTTCAAAAAGACTTCTCCAGTTTTTCTCTGTTTCACCAACCCATTTTGTTTCCAATTCAAGTCCGTTCATTTTGATGAAATGAGCATCAACTTCATTTGCAAGTGCTTCAGCGACAAGGGACTTTCCTGTTCCCGGAGGACCATAAAGTATTGTCCCCGGAGTAACATTTTTCTTTTTATAAGCTTCAGGATATTTAATCGGATAGATTATTTTTTCTTTCAACTCTTTAATAACATCATTTTGTCCGCCTACATCAGCAAAGGTAATTTTTTTAGCACCACCTGTTACCTCTGGATTTTCTGCCAATGACTCAATATTTTTTAGATTTAATCTATTAATAACACTTGAATCTTTATTTGAAAAATTGAATTCTCTTGCAATTTCATTAATTGGGTCGGGAGTTTCTACCGGAGAATCAGTTAGCCTGAATTTTGCCCCACCTGCTTGAAAAACATTATGATTTTGACCGTATAATTTTTCACCTTTTTTAGCAACAGAATTGGGATCTGTCAAATCACCATGCTTAAAGATTGCTCTATCACCAAGGTTAATCAATTGTTTTGTTCCACTGCCATCTTTCGTTACCACAAAAGTATGATCCATCCCTTTTTCTTCTATAAAAAATAGTCTTTTTACGAGATTATTTACTTTATCTAATGAGCCTTTCAATAATTTTGAAGCCTTATCAATATTTTCGCCGACAAGAATCATTTCATCCGGCTGCAAATATTTTAAAACTGACGAAATCTTTTTTTCAACAGGATGTGGAACAACGGTTAAACCTTTAAATGAAATATTTTTTTTGCTTACAAGCAGTCTGCCATAATTGTTGTCAACCAGAGGAGTTGAAGTATGTTTTTTTTCAACAACCGATGAATTTTGCTGCTTTGGAGCCTGAGCCTGAGTGCCAGTAAAGTTCACATTTTTATATATTGCATTCCGTGTTGAACTAATATTCATATCCTGCCTCCTGAATCCTATCCACCAAATGTAAATAACGCATTACAAACAGCAACCCTCTTTATATAAAGGGTTAGCTGTATTTAATTACTTTAAAAACCTTTTGTTTACGCCGCCTCATATCTGGAAATATAAAAAATCCTTGTTAACTATATTATATTTTTCTAACTATTTCAAGAAAGATTTTTTTTATCAATTTAAAATGCAGTCTAAAAACCTCTATAATTCTTCACATAGAGATTGTTAAAATATATTACTTTTGAATTATGAATATACAAACGGAGGTCCGCTTTTAATTTCCGTCAGGACGTTTTCTTTCATCTTTTTAACATCTTCTTTAGAAAACGGCGTCTTGATTTTCTCCTTATAATCATCCATTAAAGGCTGAATATAGCTGTTTTTCTTTTGATAAAAGTTTTTTAACTCTACCTGAACAAGCCTGTCCTGAAGGTCAACTTCTGTTTTTGCGTTTGCTTTTTCAACGCGTGTTTCTTTTATTCCTTCAACTGTTTTTTCACCAACGTATCCAAGAGCCGCAGATGAACATAAAAGGAGTGCAAGGTTTCTTGTTTGAGGTGTTGGATTAAGCACATAGGTATAAATAAAAGATGTTACATCACTCACCACCGAGGAAAAACTTGTTTTTCCGGGGATTCCGCCCATCATTTCAGGCGCAGCTTGAAATACTGAATCTTTGCCATTTGATTTTTGCCATTCTTTCATAACAAAATGTTTTGTTTCTTGAGATATTTTTGATTTTTGTAGTGTTTCTTTTATTTTCTTTTCAGGTAAATTCGCTAAATCCTTGCTTAATTTTTCCCCGGCTTCTGTTTTAATATTTTCAAGGTGTTTTGCTATTGAGCCGATATTTTTCAGTATTGATTTTGTAAATAACACTGACAAGCCTATAGTTGCGACACCTAAAGCCGAATATAAAGCTATTTTGCCTAATGAATCCTTCTTAATTTCTTTATTTTCGTCTCCTTTAAATGCTATTTTATTTTTTAGCTGGGCGAAACTTGGTTTTTCGGAATTTATCGAAGAATTGCCATAACTGTTTAATTCAGCGGATTTTTGTGACATTAAACTTCTGATTATTTGATTTTTACCTGAAAAACTTCTTGTTTCAATATCAATGAGCTTTTCTTCTTTATCTCGTTTTATGTCCGCAAACTGTTTTTTCACAAGAACTTCCTTGACGCCATCAACTACGTTTTTCATAATAAAACCGCTGGCAGAAGTAGCAAAAACAGCTGTTGTTGCAAGCAGGGATTTTATTGAGGGATCCTGAACAAGCAAAAGCAATACCATTTTGTTATCATCGTTTATGGTGACAATCCTTCCAAAGTTCGGAATCTGGTCTTTTGCAGGAATCTTGAATTTATGAATAAAAGAACTTTTATAAGCTTTTGCGAGCCCTGCACCTATGCCCAAAAGTGTAAGAGGTGCGGCGATTATTGGAACTAACGGATGGTTATACCATTTATTTGTAATTTTTTCTTTTTTATCAAACATATCTTTTGGTAGAGCTGTTTCGCGAACCCGAGAATCAGCATAATAAGTGTCGGGGTCTTTTATAAAAGTGTTTACTACGACACCTTCTTTAGTAACATCGTTTTTCGCTTTTTTTTTGTCATTTATGTCCGCAAAATTACGGGTACGGGAGTTCTCGGCTGTAAAATTGTTTAGTACGGGATTTCTATTCATTTATTAATTCCTCGTAATTTTCTGCATTGTGTTTCTGTTCATCTAATTCTTCAAAAGAATTATCCATTGCCTCAATTATCCTAAAAAGTTTTTTCCTCAGTCTGTTTGCAAAAGCCAATAAATGCTCTTTTACAGCTTTTTCTTTATCTTTTAGATTAGACATAAAGATTTCCATTGCATTTTTAAGCATTTCTGTTGCATGTTTAAGTTTATCCATTACCAGTTGGAGTTTTTCATTTAACACGCCTGCCAATTTAGTTAACTGTTGCGTAATTTGAGCTTTCAACTCGGTATAAATGTTATTTATAGCTTGAATTGTCTGGTTTATGGCTTTTGTCAGAGGTGTTAAAACTTGTGAATTCAAAAGCTTCACCAGCGGCATAATTTTACTATCGATAAAATTATTTATCGCTTTATAAATATTGGATTGTTCAACATATTTTTTCATTGCAAGTAAAGTGTCGAGTTTCTTGTCGAATTCTTTTCTTTGATTTGCCGCGAGCATTGCATTCCACGCGGGCAGTAAATCCGCCCAAGTCAAAAGTCCGAGTTCATGTGCGGTTGGTTTTGATTTTACTGATGAACCGCCGCCTCCTCCACCCATACAAGCAGGACAAGCACCGGCAGGGCTTCCATGTGGGCACATTACGCCCATCGGTTTCGTCTGAACCTGCATTTTTGGCATATAATTTACGTTTGAAGTTTGTATTCTCATGTCTTTCTCAAATAAAGCAGTTTAAACACTAAAAAAGAGCTCTTTAGCAATAAAAGAGTTCTTCTGTATAATTATAAATATGAAATTCTCACAACCATAATCCTCTAGTGCTCGCTAGTAACTTGTAACAAAGAGGTATTCTGACTTAAGGATGCGTTATTATTAAAACGCCCTTTCTACAGTTGCGGCACAGTCACGGATTTTCAACGTGTTTCCCTGTTTGTTGATATAAATATTATCATTAGCAAAATTTGTTGTAAAGAAAACTTTGTTTTTACACTTTAATCTTTACAACCGCTTTTTTGACGTATTCGGAAGTTATTGATTCAATTCCGGGCATGTGAGCATCTTCCGGCGCAAAAATCGCAAAAAAGCCTTCTTCGACAGTGACAAAGTCACCTTCACCCTCAAAAAATATTATATCTTTTTTCTCGTCATATTCTGTTGAAGGTTTTAGCTTATGGACATTTGTGTAGCCCATTTTTTCCACGCCTTTAATTATGTACTGAATATCAATATATTTTCTATGCGCTTCAAATTTCCCTTCTAACAAGGGTTTTGTGTGGTAATCCTGCACGATTACAAAAATATCATCACCTTCTATTTCATATTTTCCATTTTGGAATTCTGACAAATCAGTTTTTTCTAGATATTTCAAAGCTGTGGCGATTTTTTCACTGATTCCGTAATAAAAAGAAGCATTTTTTAGTTTATCTATAATCATAAATCACTATTATTTCCATTATTGACTGTATTTTCCATACTGCTTAATTTGCGCTGGATTAGCAAGCTTAGAGTGCCGTTAGGTTTCTTAACGAGGTAATCTGTAAGCAGTTTTTTAGCTGAAGTTATAGCTCCTGTTTTTTCGTAGAACCTCGAAAGTACCACATACAGATAATCATTGTCAGGCAAAGCAGCAATCCCGTCTTTCAGGACTTTAATCGAATAACTAGGCATTGATCGATCATAGAAGATTTCCGAAAGATCTATATAGTCTTGAATAGTTGCAGGTTGGATATTAACAGCTCTTTCAAACTCAACTTTTGCCTTGTTTTTCATATTCAGGCAAATATAACTCTGGCTCAGATTATAATGATAAACTGACCTGTTGGAATTAATTGAAATAGCTTTCTGGAATGAGTTTGTCGCCTCGATATATTTGTCTTTTTTAAGATACAGCAAGCCTAAACAATTATAAGGCTCTGCATTTGACTGATTTAGCTGTATCGCATCATTTAATATATCAATAGCTCTGTCTATTTCGTCATTTTGTTCATAAGATTTTGCTAAAGCGAGATATGCTTTATAATTTGCAGGGTCAAGCTCTATTGTTTTCCGGTAATTTTCTATAGCATCAAAAACACTTCCTGTGGTTTGATAAATTGAAGCCAAGTAATAGTAAGAAGTTGCGTTGTTTTTATTGAGCCTTATAGCTGTCTTCAGGTAATTTTCAGCTTCGGTTTTGTTTAGCTCGTTGGCATAAATTATCCCGAGGTTTTGACTTGCCAGATAGTGGTCGTTTTTAAGTTTTAGCACTTCTTTGAAATTATATTTTGCCTGCTCATAGTTGCCGGCATTGTAATATGAAAGTCCTCGCGTAAAATAAGCCTGATAGTATTTCGGGTCAGCCTGTACGGCTTTGTCTAAATAAGCAATTTCATTGATAAAATCTTTTCTCTTTTTATATATCAAAGCCAAATTATAGTAAGATTCAGGATAATAAGGGTCAATTGTCAGAGCTTGCAGGTTATATTGTATAGCTATATCAAAATTTCCACGTTTTGCCTCAACGTTTGCAAGGTTATTATAAGCTTTTGCATACATCGGCTTTAATTCAATAGCTTTTTTGAAGAAATTTTCGGCTTTCTGCATATTATCACGTTTAAAATACTCTATACCTTTTTCGTTATAATAATCAGGTGAGTATTGTTGTTCTTGAGGTTCTGTCTGCATAGGTTTTTCGTATTGAATATCAGCAGGTTTAGTTTGTTCTGGCTCTTGTGTTTGGTAATACTTCATATCCTTGCCAAAAACTGAAGGTGTTGTTGTTTCCACAGAAGAAATTAGTTTCTGGGTAGTCACGGGATCGTTATTGCTTTGAACTTGTTGATTGTCATGCTGAACTTGATTTAGCATCTTTCCATTTTTGGATTTAAGCGATAAAGCACTATTGGTTAGATCCCGAATCAAGTTCGGGATGACAGCTAAGTGTTGTGCGGGCTTATTCGCTTTGTTGGAAACTGCAACATTTACTTTTTGTGTTTTATTGACAGGAGAGATTTCCGGCAATTTAGCATTAGAAACGTCAGGTTCATCCTCTATAATAGTTTCTTCCGAAATAATTTTCGGGTCTTCAGCAATCATTTTCAGGTTTGGATTGAGCTTACTGACTTTGTTTGAATTTACATTAACTTTATTCTTCGAAAAATCCTCAGGTGATTTAAACGCTAAAGTCGTATTTTCAGCAGAATTCAAATTACTTGCAATTTCATTCTTAAAGAACAAATATTTTTTATTCATTGACGACAATACAAGAGCTTTATTAATGTACTCATCAGCATTTCGATACTGCTTCATATCGATAAAGCAGCGTGCAATCTTATAATAAGTATAATCATTATTTGAATTAATGTTTAAAGCAAGCGTGTAATACTCCAGTGCCGTTTCAAATTCCTGATTATCATAATGCAAATCAGCCAAATCCAGATAATCAAGCTCCTGCGATTTACCCTGAGTAAAATTCCCGGCATTTTCCGGTTTTATTTCCTGTTTTTTCTCTTCAGCAGCTATACTTTTATTTATATTTTGCTTCTTTACAAAAAGCTTTTTTATTTTTGAAGTTTTATTAGGTTGAATAACTGCATTTTCAGGATTTATTATTTCTTCAACATAGGGTTCAGGTTTATTTCCTGCGGTGCTTTTTTCTTCTTCAGCAAAAAGCTCTTTTTTGTATTCTTCGGGAAGCTCAAACCCTTGCATCGGATCTTTTCTATTTATTGACTTATTAACTATTTTTTCTCGAAGGTCAATGTTTTTATAGTATTTACTGCCGATACTTTTAACTACAATATCTTTATAATAAGTATATTTAGGATTTTGCGGAGTTAATTCCACTGCCCTTGTTATATATGGTTCTGCTTGAAGATAATTTCCTGCATCCATATAACTTTTTGCTATTTTAAAATATGTAAAATCGTTATAAGGATTTATTTGAAGAGCAAGATTATAGTATTCAATAGCTGTTTCAAACTGCTGATTGTCAAAATGCATATCTCCGAGGTCAATATAATCGTTTTCCTGCGATTTAACTTTTGAATAAAGCTCATATTTATCGGAAGCAAGCTCGCTACTGTGCAGAATTCTGTTTTCCTGCCTGAGTTTATTAATATCTATACCCTTTGCTTCAAAATTCTGCGGATCATTGAGCAATTTTACAACCCTGTCAAATTCCGAAACCGATTTTTCTGACATGCCGTATTTTTTATACGCAAGTGCAAGATTGTAATGTGCTTCAATGTTTTTAGGATTTTTTTGTACTACCAGTTCAAAATACTTAATTGCCTGCCTGTAATCGTTTTGTTTAAGACAGCTTATACCCAGTTCAAAGTTAATTTTTTCAATGTTAATTTCCTCTGCGCTTGAACTTATCGAATTTGAAGCTACAATTGCGCAAAGTAAAAAAGGGAAAATAAACTTGTTTAAGCTTTTATTGTTCATAATTTTGATGAAAAAACATCCAACATGCCTGAATAAGACAATTATACAATTATATTTTGCTTATTTTTAAAAAATCAAAAATAATACAACAAATAAATGATTACTATAAGTCCAAAACGATATATTCTTGTCAAGTGATGATGCAGTTTTGTATCAGTATGTCGGATTCATTATAGATATAGGAATGTCAAAGCATTATGATAAATAAAACTTACGCTAAACCACAAAAATCTGCTAAAATTAGCTACATTCCATCAAGAGAAGTTAACGAAATTTCAAATTCCATAACAAAAAATTGGACGGATCAGGCTATAAGATGCTACCTCAGCAATAGCAACTGCCTTGATTGTTCTGTTGCTAAAAGCAGTTATTCGTTCGTTTGTCAGATGTCAAGTGTAATAAAGATTTTGCTAGACCAAATAGGTCCACCGGAACAAAACAAAATCGATAAAATGGTTTCCTGATTTTTATATAATTTAATAATTATTTCTAAAAAAGTAAAAGCCCGATCTCATGGTCGGGCTATTTGATATTATATTAAAACAAACAAAATAAATTGCAAATGTTTTTTTAATTATTATATAGATTTCTTAACAAAAGGTTTTCTATCTTTTGTTTTTATCTTTCATCTGAATTGATAAGTTGAGCATCTTTTATCCAGCTCATCATGCCACGAAGTTTTCTTCCGACTCTTTCAATTTCGTGATCTTTATCCTCGTCAACGAGCATTTTAAGATTTGGCTGACCTTTTTGATTTTCTTCAATCCATTCTTTTGCAAATGCACCATTTTGAATTTCTTCAAGAATTTTTTTCATTTCAGCTTTGGTTTCTTTTGTAACAAGTCTTGGTCCGCGTGTTACATCACCATATCTTGCTGTATCACTAATTGAATATCTCATATCACTAATTCCGCCGAAGTACATTAAGTCGACAATAAGTTTTAATTCATGAAGACATTCAAAATATGCCATTTCCGGTGGATATCCTGCTTCAGTTAATGTTTCAAATCCAGCTTTAACAAGCGCTGTAGCACCACCACAAAGTACAGCCTGTTCTCCGAAAAGATCTGTTTCTGTTTCATCTTTGAAAGTTGTTTCAATAACGCCGCCTCTTGAACCGCCATTGCATTTTGCGTAAGCAAGTGCAACATCTAATGTATCACCTGAAGGATTTTGACCAACTGCTACTAATGCAGGTACGCCTCTTCCAATTTTATATTCTGATCTTACAAGATGTCCTGGTCCTTTTGGAGCAACGATAAATGTATTTACGCCGGCAGGTGGTACAATTTGTCCGTAGTGTATACTAAAGCCATGTCCAAATCCTAAATACTGACCTGATTTGACGCTTGGAGCGATATATTTATCATAAACTTCTTTATGAACTGTATCAGGAAGCAGAATCATTAAAACATCAGCCCATTCAACTGCTTCTTCGAATGATAAACATTCAAGACCTGCATTTTTAACTCTATCACAAGTTTTTGAACCATCTCTAAGTGCAACTTTGACATTTACACCCGATTCTTTTAAGTTTAAAGCGTGGGCATGTCCCTGACTTCCATAACCTAAAATCGCTACTTTTTTTGTTAATATAGGATTAGCGTCAATATCTTGGTCATGATAAACTTTTAATTCTGTTGCATTTGACATTATAAATACCTCCAAAGCTTTCTTTTCCGTTTGATAATATCATCAACAAAAAACAGACTCAAATAATATTTTGAGTCTGTTTTTTTAAATTTAGCTTAGTTTTTTATTCTTTTTCTTCAAATTTATTTTTTTGATTTTGATTTTTATTTTGCTTATGTTCTTCATGCATTTTATTAAATTCTTTTTGCTGTTCGGGCGTTAAAATAGCTTGTATCTGTGTAAAATTCGATTTTCTAATAGTTTTTATTTGCTCTCTAATACTTTTGATTTTTTGCTTTTGTGCTTGTAATTGTTGTTCCGAAGCACCTGACGTTTTAAGCTGTTTTAATTTTGCTCTTTCTGTTTTCATACATTCAAAAAGTGGTTGAATTTTATCTTTAGCAGATTTATGAATAGCTTTCATTTTTTCTTTTTGGTCAGGTGTAAGATTAAGTCTTGCTTCAAATTCAGCTTTTTTTTGCTGCATTTTAGCTTTCATTTGCTCTTTTTGTTCGGGTGTTAGATTTTGTCTATTACCAAATTCGGATTTATTTTGTTGCATTTTAGCTTTCATTTCTGGAGAAAAGCTGTTTGGGCAACCTTTTTCTTCAGCATAAGCAAAATGAGAAAGTCCCGATAGTACTACAATTCCACAAAATGTAATAAACAATTTTTTCATAATAAATCTCCTTCTATTAATTTTTGAAGATCAGCCTGAAGCTGTTTTCTTGCATTAAATAACCTTGATTTTACCGTTCCAATTGGACACTTAAGTTTTTGCGCAATTATATTCTGTTCCAATTCTTCTATATCATAGAGAATGATAACTTCTTTAAGCTTTTGTGGAAGATTGTTTATGGCATTTGCTATCATTTTTTGCCTGAACATTCTTTCTGTTCTTTGATGCGGGGTTTCTGTACTTGATTTTATAGATAAAAGTTTTTCATCATCATTTGAGGTTTGCTGAGCTTGTTTATATTGTTTTGATTTAAAAAAATCTTTGCAGGTGTTTACTACAATAGTTTTTACATAACCAAAAGGTTTATCCTGTGCAGAATTTTTCCATATTTTCAAATATACATCCTGCTCAATATCTTTTGAAGTTTCTTCATCAGTAAATTGACCAATTATTTTTCTTATTTTTATTTGATTTTGTTTAATAAATTCTTCTATTTGCATTATTGAATGTCCACTAACCCATATTCATCTACAGGAAAAGCCGCTGTAGAAACAGATTCATCGTAAGCAATTTTTGTTATACAAGAGTTATTAAGGAAAACTGTTGAAGTTACTACAACTAAAGCCAAGCTTGCAGCTATATTTATAAAAACTTTGCTTCTTTTTTTCGTCATAAAATAAGGTTTTGATTCTTTGATTATTTTTTCGGTTACAAGCATTTTTTTGTACTCTAAATTACAGGTTTCACAAATTTGAATGTGACTTAAAAGCTCATTCTCGGATTCCTTAATAAAAAGTTTTTCGAATTTATCACAACTCATTTTTTTGATCCTTATTATTGAGTTCTCTTAATATCATAACGAAATTTTAAATAAAAAGGTTCAAAATTATAAAATCAGATTGCCGCATACTATGCCCATAAATTAGAACAGAAAAAATCTAATTTATTCGTTTTATGACCTTGCCCCGTTTTTTGGACAGTCTAAAACTAAAAAAATTAGCTTGTTGAAATTAAAACACTTTCGTTGATTGAATTTAAGTATTCTTTCAGGCGATACAAAAGAGCATTCAATAAAATATTTAAAAAATAAATTTAAAAAAGGCAATGTTCGTTTTTTAGAAAATAATATACAAATTGCAGAATATTTTGGACTAAAAAGTAAAGATACTAAAATAATAATAGACGAAATTAAGGATTCTATTCAAAAATGGACAGATGTAGCAAAATCTTTTGGAATAAGTCGTTCTGAGATAGAAGAAATGAGAATTGCTTTTAAAGTTTAAATGTAAGTCTTTAACGAGTTTTACATTTTTTCGTACGACTTTTTGTTAATTATTACATTTTATCAAAGGACTTTTGGTTACTTGTTATCTTAATTATATTAAATTCAAACATAAAAAAAATTGCTATTAATCTTTAAATAAATTTACATAAGTTTTTTAAAAATTTTCCTGTCAAAATACTTTTTTAAGTCGCGAATTTAAAGGGATTTTATAAACACGCTATATTTTTAGCATCCTGAACGACCAGTTTTTTCATAATACTGTTGGTGATATTCTTCTGCCCTCCAGAATTTTGCAGCAGGAAGAATTTCTGTAACTATTGGCTTGTCTAATCTGCTGGATTCTTCAAGTTCTTTTTTTGATTTAAGTGCAAGTTTTTGCTGTTCCTCATTATGAAAAAATATAGCTGACCTATACTGGCTTCCTATGTCTAATCCTTGCCTATTAACTGTTGTAGGATTATGAATATTCCAGAAAACTTCAAGCAACTCTTTATACGATATTTTTTCAGGGTCAAAAGTTATTTCAATAGCTTCTGCATGACCTGTTAAGTCAGAGCAAACTTCTTCATATGTGGGATTTTCCTTGTATCCACCTGTATAACCGACCTGAGTTAAAACAACCCCGTCTATTTTGCAAAATTTGGCTTCTACGCCCCAAAAACATCCTGCGGCAAATGTTGCTTTTTCCATTTTTTATTCCTCGTCCCAAAGATTTTCTAAAGTGTAACCACTGCCTTGCGGGGTAAAGAATGCCCCTTTTACATACCTGAAATGTCTATCTAATGTAGCAATTTCTTTCATGTCAGCTTCATCTAGGTCTATAAGCTGAGCCTCAAAGTTTTCTTTAAGACGTTTTTCGTTGATTCCCTTTTAACTTCGTTGGCATTGAAAGCATCGTTTAGGGCTTTGCCTATAATGTTCTCATTGCCATATATTTTCGCACAGTCAATATGTCTATAACCAATATTTATAGCTTCTCTAACTGCTTTATATAATTCTTGTTCCTGTTCTGATTTCCATGTGCCTAAGCCGAATAACGGCATTTCATATCCTGAATTTAGTTTATATGTTTGCTGAATTTTGACTGATGTAAAGAGACAGTTAATCTGAGCTAAAATATCAGCTGATTTGAGACATAAATCTATTCTATGTACCAAAATCGTCCGTTAAGTGTTTTGTTAATCTTTACGCCGCCTCTGGGAGTTACTGTTACTTCTTCAGAAACAGAAGACTTTTCTTTGTGTGTTAAATTTCTTTCGTAATTTACGCCCGTAATTTCCACATCATAATTGACACGGAAAGTATTCTCATCAATCGATACAATATTTAAATTTGAAATATTATAGTTTATATTATCAAATACATTAAATATTCTTCTTAAATTAATCTCAAGATCGGAAATCGTACTTCCGTCAGCCGATTCCCACTCGTTAGAAATAAACCTGACAACTTGTGATTCGCTTTTAGATTCATAAGCCTGTTTGAAATTAGCGTACAAGTCTTTAATACTGTTTTGTACAAGATTGTTTTCTTCTCTTTTGTTATTGATTTCAAGCTGTTGCATAGTTTTGCTGACTTTTGAAATCAAATTGTATATCTGCTCATTTAATTTGTCCAAACTTTTACTTAAAATTAAATCATCTGTTTTTGAACTATCTAAACATTGTTTCATATCTGAAATTGCTCGCGTGTGATTTTGAAGATCTTTAATCATTCTTTCAAAAATATATCTGGATTCGATTTTTTGAGCTTGTTCAAGACGTTTGTATTCTTCATCAATTTCTTGCACTTGTTTTTGTATTTCAGGAATAACTGCTATTAATCTTTTAGTTTCTTTTTCTTTTTCACTTATTCTGTTTGCAGTATCTATTTCTTCTAAAAGAGTTGCAATCTCCTTGTGGATTCTAGCAAGCTGTTCATTATTTGCTCCACCAGAATTTGATTCTTTAACTATTTTTTGAACCTCATCGGAAAAACCACGGCTCATTACCTCAAACTCACGTCTGTCAAGGTTTATGAAAGTTGTTTTACTAGCTTGAATGTTGCTTAATATTTTTTCTAAAGTTTTATAACTTTGATTGTCTTTGTCAATTTTTTTAAATTCTTCAATTAAGGAATCTATATCCAGTCTTAAGGTTTCAGGATCAAGCATCCACTTTAAGCTTGAACCGCTGCCTTTCATCCATAAGCTATAATCACCGTTTAGCCGATCTACAACTACGTCATAATAAGGATGTTTTAAAGAAACCCCTGTAACTAGACTAACATCCGCTTTGATTTTTTCAAAGGCGGTATGAGTGTAAATAAGTCCGTCTGTATATTCGGCAAGAAAGTCTTGCAACAGTTGGCTGTCATACACAGCATTATTTTGTCCTAATATCAATCTTTTTATTTGATGATTTTGTTCTTTTTGTTTTTCTTTGAGTCTGTTAATTATAACTTTAATATCGTCGGCTCTTTTGGCATCTATACTGAAAGATTTGATTTTTTCTTTGTTTACCATAGGTTTATGGCCTATTTTATCCAGAAAAATAAACTCTTCCGACGCATAAATATTGTCCGACTTATAAACAGCATCTTTTATTTGGTCAATACTATTGACAAAATTGGCTTCCAGTGTTTTATATTTTACAGCTCCGTCCCTTTCTTTCTTAATTCTGTTTGTCAGGCCTTCTCTTACAGTTTTTTGACCTGTTTCTGCTTGTGAGGCTGTCAGTTCAAGTGCGGGGATTCGTTCCTCTAGAGATTCTATAAAATTGTTATAATCCGCAAATATAGGCTCAATTCTTTCAACTCCGGGATTATACTCAAGATATTTACTATATTTATCAGAAAGTTCTATAATTTTAGATTGTATTAATTTAACTTTTTCTATATGAATTCCACGGCTTGTTTTTGCTTTTTCAAGTATAATTTTATACCTTTCTGTTTGTGAATTAATTATTGAAACAGTCTTTGGAAAAGCAGCATCCCATTCTGTTATTTCACTTACGGAATAATTCATTGTAAAACATTCAGGACTAACACCGTTCTCAAAAAAGTTTCCCCCACAGACTTTCAGCGGAGTAAACTTTACTACGTCTCTGTACTCAAGTATAAGTTGGTCATAATCAACTCGCATTTCTTTTATGGCATCATCTTTGGAAATGAGCAAGGTGTCAAGCAGAGCTTTTGCTTTTACACTGATTTCATAGTTTCTGAGAAACGCGTTTGTTTCTGTTGAAGTAATTTCAAGCCCCGTATCGGCAGAAATTACTTTCATTTTATTTTCTAGGTCAGCTTTTTTTTGTTCTGCAATGCTTTGTTTCTTTAAAGCATCTTGCTCACAAGCAATTGCCAACTGTTCATAGATTGCTTGCAATTTTTGTTGATCCTGCTCTACAAAAGCTCTGGCTGTTTTTGCGTCTGCTTCCATCGTATCGCAAAGAGAATCGAGTTTTTTAATAAGTTCTGCCGCATCATTAGGATTATTTTTAGCAAACTCTACAGCACTATTTGACACTTGAATTAACGAGGCAATAATCGGGCTCATTTTATTTATTGCAACGCTTGAAATTCCTGTAATAGACGATGTTATAAAATTATCTACAATTATCGGAATTAAATTTGCGGAAATACCTTTTACTGCTACGCCAACCTGATCCCACTTTATATCAACAAGTTTTTTGTAAATCCCTTGACCCGCCGCATAATTTGCTTTTATTTCTGCATGAAGCCTGCCGGCTTCTTTTGCAAGTTCACAATTTTGCACCTCGGCAGTACAGCTTACATTACGCATTGTGGGCATTTCTAAAGGCTTCTCGTAAAAAGCTTTTAAATCGGGGTAATTTTTGTTAGCTCTTTTTTGCTTGAGAGCATCTACGAGTTTAGACCAGCCTTGAACGTCATTTGCCCAGCTTGCCATTTGCGCTGACGCGGGTCCAAAATCGGCTTTTCTGGTGTTTGGACTCCAATAATATTTCATTAATTGGCGTTTATCATCGTCATTTAACTGATTCCAGAGGAGCGTGTTTGTTCTGGAGCCGGATTCATCTGTTTTATATTTGATTCCGTTAAATTCTATAATTGCATAAGTCGAAAGCAAGCCGTCTGTGTATCCGCTTATAAATTTTGCTTCTGATTTTACGGGTAATGAAGGGAATCCAAAACTTAAAATACTTGTTATTAGAAGAAATAAAGCAATTTTGTTTTTCATATTATAGCCCTGTTTATTATATTAAAAATTTCTTGTACCGTCAGGCTGATATTTGTAATCCAATTTTAAATAGCCGTTAATTCCTGCAACATATCCTGTAATTTTAAAAACACCATATTTATAGCCGGAAGTATGCATAGCATAACAGTCCCCCAGAACTATGTCTTGAGGAAGGATACTGTTTCCTATATTATAACCATTTGAAGGCACAGATTCAACGCTATTTAAAGAACACGTACCAATATAATTATAGCCGCTTCCACTATTCCATAGGTCAATAGCCGTAGCGTGCTGGTAAAAAAGATCAGCTTGACCTAACGCTGCTTTGATTTCTGAAGAAAAAATAAATCCTTCTCCTATTCCGCCTGCAGCATTAAGAGTAACCGACCCTGTTTGTATATTATCCAAAATGTCGGAATCGTTTTCAATAATATCTATAGCCTGATTAAAAGGTTTTTCATTAACATTTCCTGTTCTGTCAACAAGAAGAATAGGATCATTATTAGGAGATTGAACTGTCCCTGTTGCAACATTCCCTGCATCTGACAGACCAAATATAAGCGGGTTCTTCATGCTGAAAACTTTAAATTTTCCGTTTTCATTAGTCAGAACAAATTCTGTATAGCCTTTGTCGGTATAGGTCTGACCGCTTTTAGACGAAACAACTGTTCTGTTAAACTGTATCGCAACATAGGATTTTCCACTTGCTCCGCTTGAAATGTTGTTTATATAAGGATTAATTTTAATTAATTCAAAAGCATTAAAATCTTTTCTTATTGCAGAATCAAGAACCGCAGCATCACCTGTAAAATCAGAACTTACATACGTCATAAAAAGATTAGATTCTTCATTTTCATAAGCTCTAATCATATTATTAACGGCTTCAAAGACTTTTCCGTTGATACTTTCATTTATAACGGTAATTTCTTTATAAGTTTCGTCAACTTTATTTATATCGCCCATAGTATCGGCAACTTCTATGAAAACCTGATATTTTGTGGTTTCTTCCGGAACAAAAGAATATATAAATGCTCCATTGTCGGAAACTTTGGCTTTTTCCCAGGTTTGTTTGTTGTCTTTAGTTATTTTTACATAGCCAACTTTGCCATTTTTTATGGAGGTCTTGCCTTTTATTATAATTGTTCCGTTTTGAAGGCTGTCTTTATACAAAACAGCTTTACTTCCGAGTTCTTCATAAGAATTATTATTCAGGTACAGATAATCAAAATCTATTCCGTCGTTTCCCTGCCCGAAAATCCACCATTTTGCCTCGGCTTTGCTTACGACAAATGACAAAGAAATAATAGCCAGTATTAATATTAAAAGTTTTTTCATTTTTATTTCCTCTTTAAATTCCTGTTATGCCGAACAAATAAGGCTTTCTCATACTATAAAGTTTATAAATATTATCTTCTTTTATTAGAATCAACTCTGTATTTCCACTATCAGAAGTCATTTTTCCTACTATTCTATCTTCAAGAGTTCTTGTATAATTCAAAGTAACGGCAATTTTTCCGTCAGAGCTTTTAACTACACTATTTACAAAGCAATCTATTCTAATATAGCTGTATTTTAAGTAATCCTGTCTTATTGAACTTCCTAAAATACTTTTATCCAGAGTGAAATCTTCACTTACAAAATTCATAAATCTTGCAGAATTTTTATTTTCATACGCTGAAATTAAATTATTTACTGTTTTTGTTGCTATTAGCTGTGTTTGATAATATTCGTTTCTTTCTATAGAGTTTTCAGGATTACCGATTTTTACATAAAAAGGCAATTTCCAAAAAGCTTCTGCATTTTGATTCGCAACCATTAAAACTAAAAATGCCGTTAAACTGATTTTGACTATAAATTTTATCATTTTATTATTTCCCGTAACTTAATTATTAAAGTCTTTCAACTTTGTCTTTTTTTCCTACAAAAAGGTCTATAGGGATATTAAGCCCCATTGATATGCTTTTTTCAGCAAAATTTCTAGATCTTGTTTCAAAATTAAAGTCATTAATCGACGCTCTTAAAAATATTGTACTGCTGTTAAGTTTTCCTAAGAAAGAAGGCTTATAATAGAAACTTATACTTGTAAAAAGTTTGTTTGAGCAGTCTCCCTGCGGTGATGCAAGTATATTTTGACCGAATTTAAAGTTGGAAGTTATTTTGTGCTTAGGAATATCCATCCCGAGACCTACTGAATATTCAATAATTTTATCTATTTTATTAAGGATTTCATCTTCAATAAAGTTTGACCCTGCATTGATTGAAGGTTTTAAAACAACAGCTCCTAAATTATGCCTTGTACCTAATGAGGTACTGTAATTAAAATCATAAGTGTTTCTGGCATTTCCGCTTGTTCTGTACTGGGCAAATCCAAAATTATTATCCATATCTACAAAGCCGAACCTGTCTCTGTAGCTTAAATTAGTATAATGATCAAAATTCACAGGACGTTTTCCGGTTCGTTTATCAAATTTAAAAGATATATCGGCTTCTGAATATCTTCTATTGAAAAGTCTTTTTATATTTACACCTAATTCAGGCTTATAGTTATCATTTCTGTTTGCTGAATTGCTAAGAGAATTTTGGAACCACGTAAAACCTGAGTTAAGAGTTATATTTTTGTTGTATTTGTATTTCCATTTAGCCGAAGCTTTTTGTCTATCCTGTGAAGCCGACCCCAAAAATGTTTCAAATTTAGGATTTACTCTTTCATAAACTAAATTTACTCTACTCGGTCCGCCCTGCGCAATTGTTTCTATCCTATGAGCGTTTCCAAAAAGAGTATGTTTAATTTCATTAATACCTGCCTGATTTTTTGTCTGAGAAAACGCAGATTCACCTCTTACTGTTAACCCTTTTATCGGTTTGTATTCATAATCAAGACTATAGATATTATTGTTATAAAGAGTATCAGTATCAGCCTGTCTGTCGCTATCATCCGATCTCAAATAGCTAATTCCCGCATTTAATTTTGGTGTTAAATCATGCCTTAAATTAACCCCATAAGCTCTTCTTTGCATCATATGATAATCTTTTAACTTAAAAGCATTTTCCCACTTCGGATAAGCGTTTCCAATTACAACTGTTACATCAGGAAGATTATCATCAGCGTTATAATATTTGTAAGACGCGCCTTTCAGGGTTGTATTAAGTGAATATTGAGAGAAAGATTCAAAGACATCGCCGCCTGTTACAGTATTATTTCCATATTTTGCTTGCCCTTGAAGAGAGGTAAAAGTCATTCCTCTTAATTCTACTCTGTTATCATTTGTTGCTTTACCACCTATATTAAAGTTGTAATCAAGCTTTCCCAAATTACCTTTCCCATATATATTCATGTTTTCAAGGTAAGTAGTTCCGTCCGTATGAGAAGAACTGGCTTTACCGGGTCCTTGCACATCATTAATATTGAGCTGTATATCATTTAAAACATGAAATTCAGCCTGATTTTCCACTTTTCCTTTTAATAAAATTGGCTCTTTAGGCGGCTCAGGAGTTTTTATTTGCTGAACTCCGCCTTTTAAGTCCTTAACTTCTATTACATCTAGCTCCTTTGCATTGACGAGTCTTGTACTTAAATTCAATGCACAACATAAAGCAAGAGAGCAAATTAATTTTCTTTTCATATATTATTCTTAACCTACCAGCTATATTATATTTTCACTGTATTAAAAAATAACATATGAGTCAAAGTTATTTCTAAGATTTAAAGTCTGATAATGTTTGTTATGTAAGTTTATAATATGACAGAAAATTAAGACAGAAAAAACAAAGTTACTATCTTTTCATAGGAAAATAGAAAGAATGAAAGGATAGGAAAATGAAGAAAAAAGTAAAAGAATACTCGGCAGATTTAAAATTGAAAGTAGTAATGGAATATATTCGAGGATATGCTTGTTTTTACGGACATACTAAGGTGTGGAAAGAACTTGAGAGAAGAGGATTTGATATTCCCTACAGAAAAGTCACGACAATAAGAGAAAAAGAAGGCTTAAAAGCAGTTTGTCCAACCTATAGCAACTACAGAGCAAAAAAACGAACATAAATTTCCGTATTTGCTTGACGGAATATTTGTAACCAGACCAAACCAGGTTTGGAAATCTGATATTACTTATGTACCGACATCAGAAGAATATGCATACAAAACGGCAATAATTGATGTTTATTCAAGAAAAATTCTTTCATACAAGGTTACTGCAACGCTTCAGCAAAGCAGTTGTATAGACGTTTTAAAAGAAGCCCTTAATAAATTTCTTCATCCGGAAATATTTAATTCAGATCAGGGAAGTCAATTTGCAAGTGAAAATTTCTATAAAAATCTTTTAAAAAACAATATTCTTGTTTCAATGGACGGCAAAGGCAGAGCTTTGGATAATATTTACATTGAAAGATATTGGAGAAGCTATAAATACGAGAATGTTTACTTATTCAGGTACAAGAATATTTTTGAAGCAAAATCCAGAACGGCAGATTATGTCAGCTTTTACAATTCTGACAGGATTCACGCCTCTTTAGATTGCAAAACACCGAATGAGATATATTTTGAAAATTTACACAGGTCAAAAAACTATGAGAAATTCATCAAATTAACCGGCTAATAGATGGTAACTTGAAAATTTTGTGTCTTGACTTTTCGACATGACATATTGCTAAGGATTATAGCAAATTAAAACTTCTTGAGAACGCCTGATTCGGCTTCTATGGCGCGGCGACCTATTTCATTGAACATCACCGAATACATAGGAATATCCCCGACATTCACGATTTGCTCTATCTCTCCAATTCCGAATTTGGGATGCAAAACACGTGTCTTAACTTCAAAAAGTTCTACAGGTTTTTTCTTAACAGGCTTGTCTGCCTTTTTCAAAACAGCTTTTTCTTTAGGAATTTCTTGAGTTTTTACAGCTACATGTTCTTTATTCTTTCTCAATGAATCAGGAAGACGGAAATTCTTCCCGAATCCGCCACTACTTGTTACAGGGGAATCATAAGAAGGTTTTGAAAAACTGTTCGTATTATATCCCGCGCTTTTTGAAGCTGTAGTTTCATAGATAGAAGCTCTTTTTTCAGCGGGTTTATAGCCCGCCATCTTCATAAGATGCGGCGGAACTTCATTCAAAAATCTGCTCGGCGTAAAATACCTATAATCCCCGTAAATCAGTCGGCGCTTTGCGTAAGTAAAATAAAGATGCTCCTCGGCTCGTG
>Ga0209000_1000225_pt1 | contig 67945 bp, 69 predicted proteins | sample RifGroD2_FD_183998 | JGI IMG/M metagenome (GOLD analysis project Ga0209000, IMG submission 183998) | Groundwater microbial communities from Rifle, Colorado, USA - Groundwater D2 (SPAdes) (version 2) | ecosystem: Environmental > Aquatic > Deep subsurface > Groundwater | place: Rifle, Colorado... | reverse complement strand
AGAAAGAAGATAACCTGGTATAAATTTAATGGAATACTAAAGAAAACACCAGTAATTAATCCTAGACTATATGTTTGTTTATATAATTAATGAAGATTACTATGAAGAGCCGTATGCGTAAATAGCGCATGTACGGTTCTGTGAGGGTTTGGTGCCACAAACGCGCCATTCTACTCGACCCCTTAAATGTTTCCTTAAATGTTTCTTAAATGTTTTCAGCGTAAAGGTGACAAACATGTTTTGCAATTTACAAAGTGAATTTCAAGTGAATATATCAAAGAGATTAAAGGAGAATTAATGGTTGACAGATGTAAAAAAGTGGGATATAATAGTGACATCATAAACATATAAAAATAATGATTTCAGGAGGAAGTAAATGAATAGGAAAATAAAGGCAACGGTTATTTCAGGAACGATTTTAGTATCTGGAGTATTAGGTGCAGTGGGATTAGTTGGGGAAGTAAGTAAAGCAGATGATTTAGCTAAACAACAGTTTGGGATATATTTGAGGGATAAAGAAAAATGCAGGATAAGCAAATTGATCCTAATTTAAAGTTAAGTATTGTCGTAGAAAATCATAATAATGGAGTACATATAGATGATACTTTAAAATCTATTATTAATAACGTTTCTGATGAGTATAATTATGAAACAATAGTGGTTGATTATAACTCTACTGATGATAGTAAAAATGATGTACATAAATATACAAAAGGCATATCAAATAATAAGACAATATGCTTGAAAGAAAATGAGAGTAGCCTTGGTAAGGGTTTAAATGAAGCAGTAAAAGCTGCGAAGGGCGAGAAAATACTCTTTTTAGGGCCAGGGAGTGAATTGACTAATAATATCAATGGACTTATAGAGGAGGCAGACAGTACTAAAGCACTGGTTACGATTGGTGGGATTCTTTATTCAGATGGCGAACAGCCTTATGGGTCGGATGAACTAATGAATAAAACAAGTGAAAATACTAATGCAGTACAAACAACTGAAATATTCGGAAGAAGCTCACATGAAGGGATATTATTTGATACCGAGTTTATTAGTGAAAATATTCGATTTCCAGAGATTGGCGCCGTTGATAACTTTGCAGGTGTATTCCCAGCATATTATATGGCGGAAAATAAAATAAGAATTGCTTGCGAACCAGTTGAAATTATTAAAAAAAGTATAGATGTTAGAAAGTACAAAAAAAATTTAGGTCTTTTTGGATGGCTAGCAGATATCAAGTACGAGAATGCGGTACTAAAAGAAAATGGCAAAGAATTCGCACCTAAGGCTTGGAGTAGATACATAAGGACGATGCTTGGACAGTTAGGACAAAATATAGGATATGCAGCTAAAAGCATATGGAATGGTGACGAACAAAAAGAGGTAGAGCTGGATAGCATGTTGCCTTGGAGTGGAAATGATGAAACAAGAGAAGCGATTGAAGTGAGAGGAATTCTAGATAATAGCCAGGATTATGGATATATGGGTGAAACAGAATTTGTGAAGAATTATAACATAGGTGACAAAAAACTAGAAAGTCAATTTTCAGAAGTAGAGGAAGCACAGAGTATATAGACAAGCTATTTGGATAATAAAAACACTTTCATTTATTGTTTGAATTTTGAACAATAAATGAAAGTGTTTTTTACATTCTACTGTGATTATAGACAACAAAAATATAATTGACTATTAGATATAAAAAATACAATTAGTTACTAGAATTAATCATTTAAAATGAAACTATTGACATATTTTGTTATAAAGTATAAAATTACTTTGATTAATAATATTTTATAAAGAACAATTTGCGTCTATCTTCTTTTTATTAGAATGACCTCATATAAATGAAAGTTATAGAGTAGCATTTGCAGGGATATCGAATCAGAAGAAGTATTTTTTAAAATTTATGTTAAATGAAAACAATAAGATAACAAAATTCTAAGTAATATTATTTTAAATAAGAGGAAAGCAAGGGGGATAAGTAATGATAGATATAAGAGAATTAACAGTTGATAACACAAGTGAATTTTATAGTCTGGTATTGGAAAGCTCAAAAGAAGTTCCTAATAATTTTAGTTATACATATGAAGAGATTAAAGAAATGTCAACAGAAGAATTTACGAAGAAGTTTTTAATAAAAAAAAGTGTAGACGATTTTGTACTTGGAGCATTTGAACAAGAAAAAATGCTGGGCTTTATACAGCTTAAAACTTCTAAAAGAGATAGATTAAAACATAAAGGAGAAGTTTCAAAGTTATATATTTCTAGCAACAACAGGGGAAAAGGTGTTGCAAAGAAATTATTAGAAAAATTAATACAAATAGCAAAAAAGATAGAAGGATTAGAACAGTTAAACTTAATGGTAGTAAGTGAAAATATACAAGCAATAAATTTATATCTTAAGTGTGGATTTAGGATATATGGAATAGAAAAGAACAGTATGAAGTTTGAGAATATATATACCGATGCGTTATGTATGCAACTATTCGTGTAATTGCTTAATTAATTAAGGAGTATTAACATAAATGAATACATAGAAATAGAAACTTGAATATTTTGAAAAAAATCCAGTTAGAAGTACTTAAGATAAAAAATAAATAATATGGTATTATTTTATAAGTTTAATAAATAAAAAACCATAAGGGGATAAAATTTATGAATTTGCAGATAGAACAAATAAAATTAAACGCCATATTAACTGGAGATATAAAGAAAGATGTAGAAAATCTATTGAATATATATGGGTGTTCACGTATTGCTGAACATTCAAGAAATGTAGCAGAACAAAGTAAAATATTAGCGTTAAAATTTAACTATGATTTAAGAAAAGCCGAAATTGCTGGGTATCTACATGATATTAGTGGGATTATTCCTAATAGCGAGAGAGTAAATGTAGCTGAAAAATTAAATATTGAAATATTGAAAGAAGAAAGAGAGTTTCCGTTGATATTACACCAAAAGATTTCTGGAGTTATATCAAAAGAAGTTTTCAAAATAGATGATGTGGAGATAATTAATGCCATATCGTGTCATACCACATTAAAGAAAGAACCCTCAAAATTAGATTTAATCTTATTTGTAGCTGACAAAATAGCATGGGATCAAGAAGGGAAACCACCATATATAAATGAAGTTTTAATTGGAATTGATAGTTCATTAGAACAAGGTGCGTATGAATATATAAAATATTTAATTGATAGGAAAGAAGAGTTAAAAGTAGTTCATCCTATTTTGATAGATGCATATGAATTTTTAAAAAGAGAGGTTAGTGTTATGAATAACCATATAGTTGATTATGTATATAAAATAGTTGAAGATGAAGCGAAAAAAGATAAGAGTTTTATTGATTCGAAATGATACTAGATTGGCATGGTTTTTTAGTAACAAACAAAATGATGATTAAGTTTATGAACCTACTATATAGAAGCAATAGGAGGAAAAAGTTATGGAGCATATTATATTCATGAATAAGAAAACGGATGATTTTCTAAAGAGGATAGTGACAGGAGAAAAGCCTATTGAGTCGAGGTGGTATAAGCACAAATACGCACCTTGGGATAGAATCAAGGCGGGCGAGACTGTATATTTTAAAAATTCAGGGGAAAAAGTAACTGTTCGGGCAGTAGTAAAAGAAATAATGCAATTTGAAAATCTGGATGAAGAAAAGATAGAAAAAATATGGAATGCTTATGGGAAAGAGATAAACCCTATTACGAAAGACATGAAATCTACGATAGGGCTGGAAAAGGCGAAGCCATACAAATATTGTGTTTTAGTCTGGGTTAAAGATGTAAAAGAAATAGAGCCATTTGCGATAGACAAAACGGGATACGGGAATATGGCGGCGTGGATAGTAGTTGATGATGTGAATAAAATTAGGGTGAAATAGAATATAAACCTGTTTGTTCCATTGGAAATTCTAATCCAAAATATGCATAGGAATAAAGTCTAATATGCGTTTTTTGCTAATATGATTTATATTCATGATGTAAAGAGAAGGGTTCAAAAGATAAAAAATCAAGTAATATTAAAAGGTAAGAATGAAGTATTAACAGATGATTAGTAAGCGGTAGAATAAAACACCTTCATAATTGGAGGTGTTCTTGTTGCATTTCTTTTTCTTGCATTATACAATGTATAAGAAGTGGATCTAGCCCTTGCAGTTCTGATTCTTGCTGTTTTTGGCTTTCAGGTTTATCTACTTGCCAATATGGAAGATTTCCTTGATAGTCAAAGGGTGTAAGAATATTAAGATCTGTTGAATGTGATACACTAATTTTTTCAACATTTGAGCCCATTATATTGTTTAAATTGTAAAAATCTTTATGTGCTTCAGGCATATCATTGTTTAAGTCTTCACATGTCTGAAATAAGCTAGTAAAATAATTACTTAAAGCGGAAGCAACCATAGAAGGATCTTTATCTTTATTTAAATAATTTACTACAGCTCCTGCATTTATTAAAAAATTATTCGAACCTAAATTATTATTTCCTGTATTTGTTTCTTTATCAGGATTTGATAAGAAGATATCATTAATGTCAAATTTATTTTCTGTGGCAATTGCGGTTAAAAAGTATAATGCATCACCTATTTCATTTCTTAATAATACTTTTGTAGCAAGCTCTCTACCGTATTTTTTGTAATATTCTTTTGAATCAGTTAGAGTAATAATTTTCAAAGAGCTTTTAATAAAACTGTGTTCTAAGAAGGTTGTTTTGTTGTCACAATTTATTTTTGTTCTTTCAACTTCTTTTTGATATTCACTAAAAGTGATGTCAGGATATTTTGATGCCATTGCACTAACGCATGCAGCTGATACATTAACATCTCTTGGTACAATAAAATGAGAGGAAATTCTCGAAAAATATTCTCTTTTATCAAATTCATTAGGATATATTTCACGCGTAATGCGATAATTATCTTTTAATATATGTTCAAGTACCCCATTTTCTTGAATTATAGTTGGATCATAATCAACAATCAAACGACCAATAAAGGTCGTATATGCGATAATGTCTCCAATTTCTTGAATGGTAGCTAGCTTATCATTACTGCTTATACATTCAATTAATTCCGCTACTTCTGTAAAAAGCTGTTGGGAATGATATGAGGCATTGTTCTTTTTATCGAAATTACAGATAAACTCTTCATATTCACGATATGTCTTTATTGGCGTATATGTTCCAGCTAATATATCTTTATATTTTTTACCCAAATTAGATTTTGGATCTGATTCTTCACTATGCTCTTGTTTTTTTGAAGCCTCATCATTTTTAAAACGTTCTTCTGTAAATGGACCTCTATAACCAAGCTTAATAAGATTGCAATTGGCAGCGTCTAGTAAAGATGAGCCATGTTCGCTTGCAATAGCTTCTGCAAAAAACATTATATTTCCAAGCGATAAAAAAACTTCAGTTTTTTCATCGCTTGTTAACTCAGTAGCTGATTCATAAAAAAATTTTCTATCTTTTTCTTGTGCATTAATTAACATATATTTTTGAGCAATTTTACTCACTTCTGCAAACATACAAATAAGGAAGAAATTAAGATGTTCTTCTTTAGATATAGTTTTAGATTTTTTATAATCAACAAACATAGAATAGTCTTCAGGCGTGAATCCCATAGCTCTCACTTTCCTTTCCATACATCTAGTAAAATTATATCATAAAATTCAAATTATGTCAATAAATGTAAAAATAGAAAACTTCATCTATAGAAAATGTAAATTAAAATATATTTAGAGGTTCTCAGTAAATGCTGAAAACCTTTTTTTGACTAATTATTATTTTTATCATAATATATTTTCCAAGTGATATCATATTTATATAATCTGCATTATTTTTTGTGATATCATTGCACTGAATTGTTGTATTTATGTGGTTATTGTTATTTGTTTCTGTCCTTAATCTAAATCAAGGGGTAGATGCGAAGATAAAATTAGGTTTCAAAAGTAAATTGAGTTTTAAGCAGAAAGCAGTAATAATTGCGATGTTAAATAGAATAAAAAACATGTATATGAGTTATTTTACAAAATAATGCAAGTATAAATATGGTAAATACATTTTCAATAACAGTTTAACTATTTCGTCGAAAAATGTCGTAAAATGATTGACGAATGTCGAATATTGTGTTAAAATTAATCATATAAAATATAAACTACAGTTAAATGTTTTGATATGTAACTTAGAAAGGAGGTTGCATTTATATTAAAAGGGAGGTTAGATGATGAACTATTTTATTGCAATTATTATCGTTTTTTTTGCAGTAATTATTACACGACAATTCTATAAAAGTAAAGCAAGTACATATAAGAAGTTAACCGAGCAAGCGGAGTTAAAAAACAAGGAGATACTCACGGGTATAAATGGTTGTCTTGAAAAGGTTATGAAGGACAATTCTGCAATCAGTGAAAAATTAATGCTAGATATTTTTGATTTAATTTCTAATGTAGAAAGTATTAATAATAAGATAAGTAATATTCATGCTGAAAGTGGAAGCATTTCAAATTCTTTTGAAGTAATAGCATTAAGTTTTTCAGATTCATCTAATGCTAATCAGGTTACGGCAACAGATATTTGTGAAATATCTTCACGGTTAAAGGAAACAATTTCATTAGCTGAGAAGAACGAAGCACTAGCATCTGAAGCAAAACCACATTTGGCGCAAATAGAGGGAATATTATCCAATACGGAGGTTTTAACTGATAAGTTAAGTCAAAATGCCGTAGAAATAAGTAGCATTGTTGATACAATTAAAGGGATCACTGAGAAAACAAATCTTTTGGCTTTGAACGCAGCAATAGAAGCAGCACGTGCAGGTGAACAAGGGAGAGGCTTTGCTGTTGTTGCAGATGAGATAAGAAAGTTAGCAGATAGTAGTAATAAATCTGCAAAGAAAATTGAAGAGCTTATAAAAAACAATCAAGAATCAATAGTGAACACAGTTAATTATGTTTCTGAAATTAAACTTAATATTGAAAAAGAAGTCTTTTGTATTGATGAACGATTTGAACAAACTAGAAAAACGACTGAAAAGGTACTCAGTATAAATAACAAGATTGAAAATATTGCAGCGTATACGGAAGAGCAATCTGCTACATCTGAAGAGGTATACGCTACCACAGAACAAATAAATAATAAGAGCCAATCTATTGTTAATTCGGTGAAACAAGTTAACGAAAATATTGAAGTACAACTTAAAATTATTCGAGCTCTTGATGATATTCCTATAAAGCTAAATGATTCATCCGAAGAAATATTCAAACTAATAAAACAAATAAAATCATCATAAGAATGAGGGGGTAACTATTATGTCTAAACAAAACTGTTGGGAATATAAAAATTGTGGAAGGAATCCAGGGGGAGCAAAAGTAGCAGAAATGGGTGTTTGTCCAGCTGCCACTGATGCATCACTTAATAAATGCAATGATGGAGATAACGGGGGCAGGATGTGCTGGGCAATAGCAGGAACATTTTGTGGTGGGAAAGTTCAAGGGAGCTTTGCAGAGAAACAATCTTCATGTTTAGGATGTGAATTTTTTAAAAAAGTAAAAGAAGAAGAAGAGGGCAAATTTAAATTAAAATAAAATGGCAGACTAGTGAAATATACTATTTACATAGGAAAATTATATATAAGAAAGGAATTATCAAGAGAATTAAATAACAATTTAAAACACCCTTTATTTAGTGTTTTTGAACATTAAATAAAGGGTGTTTTTTATTTAGATTTATAAGCTTTTTAAAGTATTGTTTTGCGTGTTAGATTACATTGGATTTTAATTTCTTAGGGTCAATTCCCCGCAGCTCTGCTGCGTGCGTCCTGTCATTGCGAGGTACGAAGCAATCTTGTACTTAAGCTAAAGGAGAGATTGCTTCGTAAAAAGATGCTCGCAATGACAAATAGATACCCCGCAGCTTTGCTGCGGGGAGAATTCATTAAGTGTAAAATACAATAACACATAAAAAGTGAAATAAAGTATTGTTAAACACTAAAAAATATGATAAAATACACATAAAAGTAGCCTTTTAAATAGCTAAAATACTATAAGATATAAGGGTTTTTGGATTCAGAAACAGGCTAAATTATACTAAGGAGGAGAAGTAAAATGAAGAAAATAATTAGTTTGCTGTATGTAGTATCGTTTATGATAATGTTAATTAATCAAACATCTTTTGCGGATGGAATGGTATTCTCACCACCGACAGGCCCTGCTACGCAAATTGAGGTGATACCCGAGGAAGAGCAATATTGTTTCATTAACTATAACCAAGATTCACAAAGTATGTTTTTGAGCATTGATTTAAAGACAGAGAATGATAAAAAATCAGTTTGGATATTTCCGGTACCAGCAGAGCCTAAAGATGTAATAATGAATGTAATAGATGCGCAGTTTTCCATATCGGGGACTGAAGTAAATGATGCTGCAAAGGATAAAATAGAAAAGGTAAAGGATGGCATGTTAGCTACACAAATATACCCATTGCTATTTGAGGATGATGACAATAATTGGGGATACAAATCATATGACGGAATGTCTGCTATGGGCATCATGACGGATGATAGTAGTATAAACGAAACACAGGGAGTCACAGTATACGAGCAAATAGATAAGATGGGGACGAGGACAGAGTTAATTACAGCTGTTGATGAAATGAGTATAAAAAAGTACTTAGAAAGTAATGGGGTATATATAAATGAAAAGATATTAAATAGCTTAAAACAATACATAGGACAAAAATCAACATTCGTGGTTTCTTGGATAACTGATGAAAATCAGTATAATGAGGAATTGCAAATAACTGATAGTGATTCGTTATATACTACACAAGGTAATAAAAAAGTGGGAGTAAATGTTGTTTTTCCAGCTAAAGAATTATATTTTCCATTGAAACTTACATCCATTTATGATAGTGTTATCGTTCCAGCGAACATTTATGTTGTAGGACATGTTAGTCCAAAGCCATACAGTAAGTTAGAACAGTATCTGGAAACTGAGTATTACATTGATGGAAGTATAGATATAAATTCATCTGACGATAAAATGAAAGATATTATGTTGTTAAAAAATGTAAATTTAAGCGGTATGGACTATACAAAAATAACAATTAATTCACCTTCGAAAATTTTATCAGAAGATTTAATGATAAATAAAGAATCTCCAATTAAAGTTAGTTTTCTTAAATTTATTGCGGTGAATTCATTATTGTTTGGAATATTGTCAGTAATTATTATTTCGATTTTATTATCAATCATTTTAGGAAAAGTATTATACAAACAAAATATATCTTTTAAAAGACTTATTATAATAGGGGCAAGCAACATTTTTTCAATAATAGGGGTAGCTGCTAGTAGTTTTTTAATTTTAAAAGAAGAAGTAAGCAATGAAAGTAAAATGGTAAAGGATAAAGTAAAAGAATTTAGCATAAGTGCAGAAAAAATATCGATTTGTGGTATTATGGGATTGGTTATTTTTATAATTGCAGTAATATTATCAAGCCAGTCATATTATAGAACAGAAGAATTTGTTGGAATTCCTCTGGTAGTATTATATTTTATTTCATTAATATTCTTAAGTATAGAAAAGCAGACTATAGAGGTAGGAGATGCGACTAATAAATATATTATATTTGATGTAAAGAAGATGATTTATGGATTCTTAGTATATATATGTAGCATTATATTTTGTATAGTTGTTTTACAAATTCGTAGTAGTAGCGGAGGAGTAATTATAAGTACATTAATAGCTTTTGCTGTTGTTTTAGTTACTATGGTATTTGTTAATAAATTGCTCAATAAGTTTACGAAGATTGGAATTATTATATTAAATAAAACAAGTTATTTGAAATTAATATTTCCTGTATTATTTAGTATAGGATTTGTAATAAGTGTTCTTGTATTTTTAGGTTTGATAAATCTACTAATTAAATAGAAAGATAGAGTGTATAAGTATAAAGACTTATTGCTGTTGTTAATATATAAAAAACGCTTTTGTTTGTTGTTAGAACTTTGAATAATAAACAAAAGTGTTTTTTATTTACATTTTTTCTGTAAAAATGTTGACTTTAGTGGCAAAATAGGATATATTAAGTATATGTTTTTAAAAAAGTGGATATGGATGGGGGATATAGAAAGATGCTTTCGCAAGGAGATTTATATGGTAATTTTGTAATAAACATGTTAGAACTTCAAAGAGAAGTTGCTAAAATGAATATTATAATAGATCGTGACACTGAAAAGGTGCTCAGGATAACACAAATAGATATAGAAGATATGATAACAACATTAAATGAGGAATTAAATACTAACTTTGTTGAAAAATTATTTAGTGGATTTTCTAAAAAAAATAGAGGGAAGAAAGAAAAAAGTCTAAGTGTTTTAATGAATTTGGTTAATCTTATTAATAATCACAATGCACTTAATACAGAAAAGTTGAGAATGGAAATGGATTTGGCAGAGAAAAATGAGGAACTTGATAATCTAAAAGAAAAAGTAATCATAGAGCAGGAAGAAAATTATCTAAATGATGTTAAGATAAATGGATTCACAACAATAGGAAACATTGTAAATATATTAGAAGTTAAGTCAAAAGTAGTGCAAAAAGATACAGAAGTTATGATGCTGAATGAAGAGTTTGCTAAAATAGGATTATTATATATAAATGAGATAATGCCTTTAGGAAGTTATGATGTAAAGGAGAAGGCAATTAAACATTTATTTAATGAAATAGTTAGACAATGCACTAATGAAGCTAAGAGTAAGATTCAAAATGAAAAGAGTATAGGTGAAAAAACAGTGCTTGAAGTACTTAGCGAAAATTTGCAGTATGATTTGAGTATGTCGATACTAGATAGCGTGAAATTAGAAATGATGGGTTGGAAGACTCTAATATATAAAGAACTTTTTGCAACAACTGGTTGGAATGAGCCATTTAAGAGTGAAGGTTTTGGATATGATAAAAATACAGATATGATAGATGCGGGAACTACATCTGCATTAAGTGTTATTCAAGTTGAAGTGTGTGATAGAATGGAAGAGTTAAATAGAAGAATTATGAAAATATTGCCTTTATCGGAATGTCAAAGAAAAGATTTATTTTTGTTACAAGGTAGCGAATACATAAAAAAACATGGTTTTCATGACGAATATACGATAGAAGACTTGAAGAAATATGTAATACTTTCAAAAGGAATAAGTGATGTAAAAGTAATGGTAAGAATGGGAAAAGAGATAGAAAGTCAGATAGAAGAACAACAATTAGCATAGCATAATCACTCACATTTTATGTGGGTGATTATTGTTTGAAAGAAAAATGAAAGAAAAAAATACTGAAAAATACTTGTCAAGTTTAGAAAATTATGGTATAATGTCATAGTTATGTAGTTCCTTGCTCTTTTCAAGAGTGAAAAGGGCCATGAGACCAAAAGGAGGTGTAAAAGATGAACAAATACGAATTAGGGGTTATCCTAAAACCAATTTTAACAGCAGAAGAAAAACTTGTACAAGTTGAGAAAGTAAAGTCATTTATTACAAAAGTTGAGGGCGTTATTACAAACGTTGAAGACTGGGGTAAAAGGATACTTGCTTACGAAATCAAGAAGTTTAAAGAAGGTTATTATGTTATTATTAAGTTCACTAGTGAAAAAGATGTAGTAGCAAAAATAGAAAACGAATGCAAATTATCTGATGTAGTTATAAGACATATGATAGTTGTAGACGATGTGGTAGAAGAAGTAATAAAGAAGAGACCACCAAGAAAACCTAGACCAGACTTTAAAAAACCGTTTGTTAGAAGAGATAAAAACGATAGAAATGATAGACCAGTTAGAACTGACAGACCAGTTAGAACAGAGTTTAAACCTGCAACAACTGAAGTAAAAGCTGTAGAAACAGAAGTTAAGGCTGTAGAAGCAGAAACTAAAACTGTAACAACAGAAAATCAAGAATAATTTTTTTGGCTTGGAGGTGTAGATAATGAATAAAGTGATGTTAATGGGAAGGTTATCAAAAGATCCTGAAGTTAGATATTCAAGTGCTGCAGAACCTGTAGCAGTAGCAAGATACTCTTTAGCAGTAAGTAGAAGATATAAAAAAGATGGAGCACAAGATGTTGACTTTATAAATATCGTAGCTTTTGGTGCTAATGGAGAATTTGCTGAGAAATATTTAAAAAAGGGACAAATGATTGCCATTTCTGGAAGACTTCAAGTAAGAAACTGGGAAGACCAGACAGGAAATAAAAGAGTTTCAACAGAAGTAATTGTAGAAGACCAATATTTTGCTGAAAGCAAAGGTTCTTCTGATTCTAGAAGAAGCGAATCAACAACTTCAAATAATAATAAATCAGAAAATGATAATGGATTTTATCCAACGGATGAAAACATAGAAGATGATAATTTACCATTTTAGCGTTAGTTGTTCAGGACATGGTTCTGAACCTATTAATGACTATTATACTACTAGTTTTAGAGTGAAAAAGCTAGTGCAGTTAAAGTAGGAAGGAGGTTTATAAAAAATGGAACCAAAACAACAGCAAAAGAGAATGATGAAGAAAAGAAAAAAGATTTGTAATTTTTGCTTAAATGAAACAAATAGTTTAGATTATAAAGATTTAAATAAGATAAAGAAATTTATATCTGAAAGAGGTAAAATATTACCTAGAAGAGTTACAGGAAATTGTGCTAAACATCAAAGACTAGTTACAACGGCGATTAAAAGAGCTAGAATAATGGCGTTACTTAGTTTCGTAGAAGAATAAAAATAAACTGCCCTGTACTCAATGCGACATATTATGAGTTTTGCTCATGACAAGCTGAGTATAGGCAGTTTTAATTTGTAATTATTTTTAATCCCTTTGGGTTTAATTCCCCGTCGGCTTGCCGCGTTCTTGTCATTGCGAGGAGGTTCTTTCGACGAAGCAATCTCGTTTTTGAAAGATGAGATTGCTTTGCAAAAAACGCTCGCAATGACAACATGATACCCTGTCGGCTTGCCACGAGGAGATTCATTAATGAACGAACCGACCCTGAAACACATAAAAAAGCGAGACAATGGAATTTGAATGAATTATTTGAAAAAAAATTCTAAAAATAATATCTATATATTGCTTTTTTTTGATTTATTTGGTATTATATAGGAATAGAACAATAACTAATAATCAGTTATTGTTAAGAGATAGAGAAATTTCAAAATAAAGATAGGAGGACTAAGATGGGTGAAGTAATAGTTATAACTTCAGGAAAAGGTGGAGTAGGTAAGACTACTACATCTGCTAATTTAGGGATGGGACTCGCACAATCAGATAAAAAAGTAGTTCTTATTGATGCGGACATAGGACTTAGAAATCTAGATGTTGTAATGGGGCTAGAAAACAGAATAGTATATGATCTGGTAGATGTTGTGGAAGGTCGTTGTAAGACAAAACAAGCTCTTATAAAAGATAAAAGATGTCCAAACTTATACTTGTTACCATCTGCACAAACACGTGATAAGACAGCAGTGAATCCAGAGCAAATGAAAAAGCTTACAGCAGAACTAAAAGAAGAGTTTGATTATGTAATTGTTGACTGTCCAGCAGGTATTGAGCAGGGATTTAAGAATGCTATTGCTGGTGCTGATAGAGCTATAGTGGTAACAACGCCAGAAGTATCAGCTGTAAGAGATGCTGACAGAATAATAGGTTTACTAGAAGCAAATGAAATAAAGGCACCTTCACTTATAATAAATAGAATAAGAATGAATATGGTTAAAAAAGGTGAAATGATGTCAATAGAAGATGTTATGGAAATACTCGCAATAGGCATTATAGGTGTAGTTCCAGATGACGAGTACATAGTTGTTTCTACAAACCAAGGTGAGCCTGCGATTTTAGATAACAGTTCTTTAGCAGGACAAGCATATAGAAATATAGTTCAAAGACTATTAGGTAATGATGTGCCATTAATGGATCTTGAAAATACGAATAAATTTATTACAAAAATAAAAAAATTCTTTAAAATCATTAAATAGAAAGGAGTATAGATAATGTTTGATATTATAAAATTTTTAAATTTCAGTACAAAGAAAGAAAAATCTTCTGGTAGTGTAGCAAAAGATAGGTTAAAACTTGTTTTAGTTCATGATCGTTCAAACTGCTCTTCTGAAATATTAGAAAAGATAAGGGCTGATATTATGGAAGTAATATCAAAATATATGGATATAGATACAGAAGGTTTAGACATACAAATAAGTGAAACAAAAAGCACTCAAAATGATAGAAATGTTCCAGTACTTTATGCTAATATTCCTATTAAAGGAATGAGGAAATTAGAAGAATAATATGAAAGAACTCGCGAAATTTTGCGAGTTCTTTTTTAGTTTGAAATATTTTTTCATATTTGCACTTGTAATTAATCCCAAAATAGAGTAAAATATAGGTTGAAGGATAGATTATTAAGACGCAGAAGGGATTGAATAAAATATGATGTTTCAGAGGATAAAACATATAGATAAAGTAATACTTGGACTAATACTTTTTTTAGTTGCTATAAGTATAATCGCTATAACTAGTGCCACAAGAGCAAATATAACAGGAGATTATTCATATGTTATTAAGCAATGTATGTGGTTTGGAATAGGATTTGTGGCTATGTTATTTATTATAGTATATGATTTTAGTCAATTTGATGAAAACTTTAGAATGTTTGGTGCAATTGTAATATATTTTTTAAATATAGCACTACTTGTGTTTGTTTTGTTCATAGGAACAACAGCGAAAGGAGCCGAAAGGTGGATTGAAATAGTAGGGTTTAGATTCCAACCATCAGAATTTGCAAAGGTAATTATGATTTTTTGTATTGCTGTTTTTTTGAGTAAGAGTGCGGAGAACATAAATAAAATATGGGTACTAGCTATAAATTTAATATTACTCGCTATACCTATGATACTTATTATAATACAACCTTCATTATCAACAAGCCTCGTTTTTATAGCTATTTTTGCTGCGCAGATATTTGTTGCAGATATAGATTATAAATACATAATCTTTGGGGTAGTGCTAGTAGTTTTATTGCTTTTTGCTCTTAGACTTGATGCAAAACAGGAAGATCCAATATTTTTAAGAGATTATCAAGCAAAAAGAATATTGGCCCTTTTTGAACCGGATAAATATCAAAAAGAAGAAGCATATCAAACTAGAAAGTCTGTGGAAGCTATCGGTTCAGGGCAGCTAGCTGGTAAAGGCATATATAAAGGAAATTTAAACAAAGCCGAGTACTTACCAGAACCACACACTGACTTTATATTTTCTATAATAGCTGAAGAATCAGGATTTTTGATGTGTGCAATGATAATTATTATTTATGCACTATTAATATATAGAATTGTTGACATTGCTTTAAGAGTGTCAGATAAATTTAAAAAATATCTTGTAGTTGGGGTTGCTGCTATGATTGCATTTCAAGCGTTTGTAAACATAGGTGTTGTTAGTGGCATGTTACCTAGTACGGGTATGCCACTGCCTTTTCTAAGCTATGGTGGGAGTTCTATGATAACAAACATGATAGCGATTGGTATGGTTTTAAATTTGGATACAAGCAGTAAAAATAGATATATGTTAATTTAATCAATTTGATAAGGACGGACTCATCTGGGTATTTATTACTAAAGAAATTAATAATAAGGAGGTGTATATGTGTTTGATTTTTTAAATCGAAATAAAACTAAGACTCAAATAATGGAACTTAATTATTCTAGGGAAAGTGATATATTGCAAGAAATAAATAGGATAGCTTTTAAAACCAAAGATTTAACAGAAGCCAACAAAATAATAGCAGATATACTATCAAAATACTATAATATAGAATATTGCAGTTTGTTTTTATATAGTTCAGGTAAAATGAATATTAGTTATACAAATATAGATAAAAGTTGCCGGAATGAAATAGAAAAGTTCGTAAATGAAATGTATCACGAAAGGTTTTTCGATGAAAAAGAAGATATAGATGCGTATATAATTAAGTCTGAAAATGGTTTGCAATATCCTACAGCAGAAGAAAGAAGAATTGTTCATATGATGTTTATACCACTTATTCTTGATCAAGTATTAGGCGGAATAATGATAGAAAACACGTCGAATGATATGGATGAATTAGAATATGAATTTTTTCAAGTTGTAATTGATAATATATCAATAATAATTCAAAACTTATTATATTTTAAACAAATCATTGATAATTCAAATATTGATGGACTTACAAACATATACAATCGATATTATCTAAATTCACATTTGAGTAGGCAAATAGAAATATTTTCAGAGAAGACAGGAATATTTTCAATAACAATGGTTGATATTGATCATTTTAAAATATTTAATGATAACTATGGGCATTTGCATGGGGATAAGGTTTTAAGAGCAGTTGCACAATACATTAAAGACAATATAAGAGAAATAGATACTGTATATAGATATGGTGGAGAGGAATTCATAATAGACATGCCAAATTTACAAGCTAGTGATGCTTTTAATAAGATTGAGAGTATTCGAGAAGGAATATCAAACATGGAAGTTTACACTGATGATGGGCATTTGACTAGAGTAACTGCTAGTTTTGGAATAGCTGAATTCCCCACGGTAAGTGATTCTATGAATGGTTTAATAGAGTGTGCTGACAAATCACTCTATGTAGCTAAAGAATCAGGAAGAAATCAAACAGTGATTTATAAAATATAGATGTTGCAGGGCTGAGTAAATAATCAATAAATAATAATAGAAAGGAGAACATATAATGGATTTATTAAAGGGACTTAATGATAAACAAAAAGAAGCAGTACTACACATGGAGGGATCGCTTTTGATCCTGGCAGGCGCAGGGAGTGGAAAAACAAAAGTTTTGACAAATAGGATAGCATATCTAATACAAGAAAAGAAGGCATTGCCATCTGAAATTTTAGCGATTACATTTACAAATAAAGCAGCAAGTGAGATGAAAGAAAGAGTAGAAAAATTAGTTGGTAAGGATTCAAAAGATATATGGATAAGTACTTTTCATTCTATGTGTGTTAGAATACTAAGACAAACAATACATAATATTGGCTATACTAATCAATTTACTATTTATGATGCAGATGATCAAAAGAAATTGGTAAGTGAAGTAATAAAAGAGCTAGGGTATGATGATAAGATATATCCTTCAAAAAAAGCATTGAATATGATAAGCACACAAAAAAATGATTTTATTACTCCTGAGCAATATGAAAATCAGATGCTTGGAGACTTTGTTGGAACAAAATACGCTAATATATATCGATTATATCAAGAAAAGCTTGAGAAAAATAATAGCTTAGATTTTGACGATTTAATTTTCAAAACTATACAAGTTCTAAAAGGATATCCAGAAGTTGGTGGATATTATCAAGAAAGGTTTAAGTATATACTTGTTGATGAATACCAAGATACTAATAATTCACAGTTTATTTTAATAGAAACATTGGGATTAAAACATAGAAATGTTTGCGTTGTAGGTGACCCTGACCAAAGTATTTATAAATGGAGAGGCGCGAACATAAGGAATATTTTAGATTTTGAAACTAATTTTGAAGAATCAAAAACGATAATGCTTGAAGAAAACTATAGATGTACAAAGGTAATATTAGATGCTGCAAACGAAGTAATTAAAAACAATTGTAATAGAAGAGAAAAAAGTTTATGGACGATGAATGATGAAGGTGAAAAGATAGTAATATACAATGCTCTTGATGACAGGGATGAAGGTAATTTCGTTGCAAATACAATAATAAGAGAAGTAGAGGCAGGCAACGAGGACTATAATAGTTTTGCGATACTTTACAGAACCAATGCACAATCGCGTGTTTTAGAAGAGGCCTTTATAAACAAAAACATACCGTATCAACTTTTTGGCGGAGTTAAATTTTATGAAAGAAAAGAGATAAAAGATATTTTGTCTTACTTAAAGCTTATTATAAATTCGAGGGATAATATAGCTTTAGACAGAATTATAAATGTACCAAGAAGAGGCATAGGAGATACTAGCATAGACAGGATTGCAGCGTATGCAAAAGAGAATAAAAAGAGTATGTATGAGGCACTGCTTGTAATAAATGAAATTAGTGAACTTAGAAATGCAGCTATTAAAATTGCAGGATTTACTGAGATTATTGAAAGTATAAAAGAAAATATTGAAAGTAAAAAAATAGCAGAAATAGTTGAGATGATAATAGATAAAACATCATATATAAATGTTCTAAAAGCTGAAGGTACAGATGAAGCAAGGGATAGAATAGAAAATATATACCAATTTATTGCAAAAGCACAGGAATATGATGAAACTAGAGAGGAAGGAACACTGTCAAACTTTTTGGAAGAAGTATCACTTGTAGCAGATATAGATAATTATGAGGAGAAGAATAATTCTGTTAAACTTATGACTTTACACAGCGCAAAAGGACTTGAGTTCCCTCATGTATTTATTTCAGGAGTGGAAGAGGGAATATTTCCAAGTTATATGAGTTTGAGTAGTGATGATGGGGATGAACAAGAAGAAGAAAGAAGAATTTGCTATGTTGGTATAACAAGAGCTAGGAAACAGTTATATATAACTTACGCAAATGCAAGAAGACAGTTTGGCAAAACAGTGTTTAATACACCATCTAGGTTTCTTGCTGAGATACCAGATGAATACAAAAACGATTTAAGTATTAAAAGGGATGAAGTTAAAGAGAAGACAAAAAAACCAAAAAAAGAAGTTAAAAAATACACCAACTTTTCGACAACAAATTATAATATATTGGTGACTCCAACCAATGTTGATATGGATTTTAAAGTAGGAGATAGTGTAGAACACGATAGATTTGGACATGGAGTAATAGATGCTGCAAGACCAGCAGGTGCAGATTATGAACTTACGATAAACTTTGAAATACTTGGGGTAAAAAAACTAATGAGTAAATTTGCAAATTTAAAGAAAATATAATAAAAAATCATTTCAAGTAAGCTAGAGAACTACTGAAAAAGTGAACTTCTCTTACTAACAAATAAAAAATACTGTCCTACACTCAATCTGAGTACAAGACAGTATTTTATAATATACTTATTCAGCCTTTTTTGGTGCTTCTACTGGGCAAACATCAGCACATGCCCCACATTCTATGCATTGGCTAGCATCTATAACATATTTCTCTTTACCTTCTGCTATGCAACTAACTGGACATTCAGCTGCACAAGCTCCACAGCTTATACAATCTTCATTAATAAAATATGCCAATTTTACACACCTCCATTTATCGATTACAGTGCACAATATATAATGCACAATTATTAAAACTATAGATAGATTTTATTATATTTTTTAAAATAAGTCAAGAGAAAGCAAAGTAATTTTAAAAAAAACGACAGTTTTACATTTTTTTATACAAAAGTCTTTTAAATTTTATTTTTATATGATAAAATAAGTTTTAATCTCTTTGGGTTTAATTCCCCGTCGGCTTGCCGTGTTCTTGTCATTGCGAGGAGGTTCTTTCGACGAAGCAATCTCGTTTTTGAAAGATAAGATTGCTTCGCAAAAAACGCTCGCAATGACAATATGATACCCCGTCGGCTTGCCACGGGGAGATTCATTTAGGAAGGAGTAGATATTATGCCCAAATTTTTTATAGATGAGAATCAGATAAATGGAGATAATATTGTAATTACAGGAGAAGATGTAAAACATATAAAGGTATTTAGATGTAAGTTAGATGATATTATTACCTTGTGTCATATGGAAAGATATGATTACGAATGCAAAATTATTCAAATTGATGCAGATAAAGTGATAGCAAGGATAGTGAATAAAAAAGAAATTAATTCGGAAGCTAAAACAAATGTTACAATATACCAAGGACTTGCAAAGAGCGACAAAATGGAGTATATTATACAAAAAGCTGTTGAGCTAGGTGTAAATAGAATTGTACCTTTGATAACGAAAAATACAGTAGTAAAAATAGATGATATTAAGAAAGAAGAGAGAAAGTTAGAAAGATGGAATAAAATATCAGAAGCAGCTGCAAAACAAGCAGGAAGAGGAATGATACCAAAAGTTGATAGAATAATGACCCTAGATGAAGCAATTGCTGATAATAAAGATAACGACTTGAAAATTTTATTATATGAAAATGAAAAAAAGTTGACAATTCATCAAATATTTGATATAAGTATAGAGTACAAGAATATAAGTGTTTTTATAGGTCCTGAAGGCGGACTACAAGAATCAGAAGTAAAGAAAGCAAAAGAAAACGATATAAAGGTAATAACGCTAGGAAATAGGATACTTAGAACAGAGACAGTCAGTATAGTAATACTTGCTATTATAATGTATAATATGGGGGAGATATAAATGTCAGAATTAAAGGTAGTAATAGTAGATGATGCGATGTTTATGAGAACGGTACTTAAAAACTTATTGCTAGAAGAAAATATAGAAGTTATAGGCGAAGCAAGTAATGGGCTTGAAGCAATTGAGATGGCTATGGAAAAGAAACCAGATATTATGACGCTCGATATAACAATGCCAGAGCTTGATGGTATAAGTGCTATACCTAGGATACTAGAGGCGAGTCCCAATACTAAGATAATAATGGTATCTGCTATGGGACAACAAGGTATGGTTATAGATGCGATTAAAAAAGGTGCAAAAGATTTCATAACAAAACCATTCGAAAAATCTAGAGTTTTACAAGCGATAAAGAAAGTAATGGAATTATAAAAGGAAAAGTGCAAGCAGTGAGCTTGCATTTTTTGATTTAGGGGGTAACTATGAGTATACAATTTGTTTTTGGCCTTTCGGGAACGGGAAAAACTGAGTATCTAATAGATAAAGTTACTAATTTAGGCTACGAACAAAAGATTTTTTATATTGTTCCTGAGCCGGAAGTTATTTGCATGCAAAAGAAAATTATAGCACATAAGAAGTCAAAGGGTCTAATTAATATAGAAGTTTTAAGTTTTGAAAAACTGATCTATAGGGTTTTTGAAGAAGTTGGGCTATATAGAGAAAATAAAATAGACAAGCTTCAAAACAGCATGTTAATTACAAAAATTTTATTAGAAAATAAAAAGCTTAATATTAATAAGAATTATATAACCGAAATGTGTAAAGTTATTTCAGAGTTTATTAAATATAATATAGGGCCAGAGTTTTTAGAAAATAAAATAAAGGGACTAAGAGATCAAAATGAAGAGCTATTTTATAAAATAAGTGAAATAAAAAAGATATATGAAAGCTATTTAATTCATACAGATAATCTAAATATGATACCTGAACAAAGCATTGAACTTATTATAGATAAAATAAATGAAGTAGAGATTATAAATAATGCAGTATTTTGTATAGATGAATTTTATGATTTTTCTCCGTTTCAACTTGAAATAATAAAAGCACTCTTAAATATTAGCAAGCATATGTATATGACATTGCCTATGGAAGCAAAATCTGATAAGAAGTTTGCTTCCATAGTGAAAACAATAGGGGATTTAAAGTATTTTTGCATAGTTAAAAATATAAAGGTTGAAGATGATATTTATTTAAAACAAAATAAGAGATATGAAAGAATACAAGATATTGCGCATCTTGAGAAGAATTTTTTAAGAGATAAGGTTGAAAAATTTGATGGTGACCCTATTAATGTTTGCTGCTCGTCAGCCTCAAATGTCTATGAAGAAGTGGAATATGTAACTATGGAAGTTTTAAAGCTTGTGCATAGTGGAAATTATAGATATAAGGACATAGCTATTGCGTATAGTAATCAAGGTTCATATAAAGATGAACTTTTAAAAGTCTTAAACGATAGTAGAATACCAGTGTCGTTTATTTATAAAGATAACATTACGAATTATTCGCTCGTAAGGTTTGTTTTGACTGTATTTGAAGTTTTGAAAAATGATTTTGATCATGAAAGTGTTAACAAATATTTAAAAACTAACTACGCCAACATATCCGAAGATGATGCATCGCAATTAGACAAATACATACTTTCATATGGTATAAAAGGCTATGAAACTTGGGTGAAAGATAAGTGGAATTATGAATATATGAATAAGTATAGTCAAGATAAAGACGGTGAAAGTATAAATATATTTAAAAATAAAGTTATTGAGCCTTTTGTGAACCTAAATAATAAGCTTGAAACAAATGAGATTAAAACAGTTGAAAAATATACTTTATATTTATATGAGTTTTTAGAAGAAGTAGGTGTACCAGAGAAAGTCAAGGATAAGTATAATCACGAAATATATGGAGAATACAACATAAAGCTTATTCAAGTTTGGAACCAGCTAGTACAAGCTTTAGATAGTATAATTAAAGTAGTAGGGAAAGAAGAAGTCACAATAGAACAGTACATGAGCATACTTGATATTGCAATTAATAATATAACAGATGATGAGAAAAATGATTTTATAGATGCTGCTTTGGTGGAAGATGTTAAGAAAATCATGGTATCTGATAAGAAAGTGCTATTTTTATTAGGTGTAAATGATGGATACATCCCCGAAAAAAAATCTTTTGCAGGGTTACTTAATAGAGAAGAACGAGATTTTCTTTATGAAGTAGGGATAAATATCGAGAGATATAATGAAGACAAGATATATGAGGAACAAATACAATTATATACTACGACAATGAAAGCTGAGGAAAAGGTGTATTTTTCATATGCGTTGCAAGACACTGAAGGGAAAAGCATAAACCCAGCAATGTTTATAAATAAGCTTAAAAAAATGTTTGAGAAATTGATTATATCAAAATATGAAAAGATTGAGAATAAAACCGATGGAAAGAGTACATGTTCAAAAGAAATGTATAAGCTTACAAGCGATGTGGTGGGTACACTTTACCCGGGAGATATCAGGATGAGTGCCACGAGCCTACAAGATTATGCCATGTGCCCATTTAAATTTTTTGCTAAGTATAATTTAAAGGCTCTAGAGAAACAAGTATATAGATTACAAAACCTTGATATTGGAAAGCTCTATCATGCTATACTAAATATGTTTTTTGAAAAGATAAATGCGGAAGATATAGATATAGCTGATCTTAATGAAGAAAAAATTAGAATAATATTAGATGAATTAATTTGTGAGTACATAATGGAAAATAATATTTTTAGTGCAAACTCAAAATATAAGTTTATAACATCAAGCTTGAAAAATATACTGTTAAAATCGATAAAGGTGATGACGGAGCATATAAATGCTGGAGATTTTGCTCCTACTTATTTTGAACTTGGATTTAGTACCGATGGTATACTAAAACCCCTTAAGATAGATATTGATAATGGAAAACAAATAATAATGAACGGTAAAATAGATAGAGTTGATTTGCTCAAAAGAGATGGAAAAACATATGTGAAAGTCATTGATTACAAATCAGGCAATATGAAATTTGATATAGAGGATGTAAACGATAATGTGAATATGCAACTGGTTTTATATATGATGGCGATACTTGAAGATAAAGGGTTTGCAAAAGATTCTGAAGTATTACCAGCAGGTGTATTTTACTTTAAGATAGGCAATAAAAAAATAAAACTAGAAGATTCGAATATTGATAATATAGAAGATCTGTTAAAGAAAAAATATAAAATGTCTGGACTTATAATTGGAGATAAAGATATGGCGAAGTCCATGGATAAAGAGATGGAAGCCAAATCAAATATAATACCAGTAGAATTTAAAAAAGATGGAGAACTTACAAAAAAGTCTAGTGTAACTGGAGTGGAAGAATTCTATAAGATAATTGAGCAGATGAAGGAAAACATAACTCAGATTGGAAAAGAAATATTAGAAGGCAATGTAGAAGCAAAGCCATACAAAAAAGGAAGCATAAAAGCATGTGAATACTGTGAGTATAAAGATATATGTGGTATTGATGTGCGTTAGATAAAAAAGAAAGAAAGAAAGAAGGTGTAACTATGAATATAGAAAATATGATTAAAATTGCAAAAGATGAAGATGAGAAAATATTTATGAAAAAGATGATAGATATATTTGAAAAGGTCTTAGAAAAAGGTTATGTACAGTTAACAAACTTTTTAGACCCTGGGCAGGTGTATTTACTCAAGTACATAGCAGGCACTTATAAAGATATAAATGTTAATATAACAGGTGGGTATAATCAAGCAGAAAGAGTACGGGTGGCCTTGGCACCTGAAATGCTTACATATTTAGAGTCTGACTTTGAGATAGAGACTTTAATGATAAAGTCTAATAAATTTACAAGAGAGCTAAAACATAGAGATTTGTTAGGAAGCATACTTGGTTGTGGAGTGACTAGAGAGCAAATAGGTGATATAATAGTAACAGAGGATAATGATGCATATTTATTTGTTACGAAAGGTATAGCAAAGTATTTGTTAGAGAATACAAGTAAAGTAGGAAGAGAGCATATAACTATTGAGAAGATTGAGGATTTTAATATAGAATCATTAAAAGTAAAGAAAGATATGATAGAGGAGACCATAATTTCGACTTCTCTGAGACTTGACAATGTAATATCAAGTGCATTTTTAATATCTAGAACAGTTGCAGGAGAACTTGTAGAACAAGAAAGAGTAAAGTTAAACCATAGACTAGAGGACAGAAAACATAAGGAAATAGAAGAAAAGGATATGATTTCTGTTAGAGGTTATGGTAGATGCGTAATAATTAAAATAAAAGGCGAGACTAAAAAAGGACGAAGAGTGATAGAAATTGAAAAATAGTGATTGACATATGTTGTATATTGCTGTAAAATACTAATAATAAAAAACAGAGAAAGAGAAGAGTATGCTAATACTACTTTTAGAGAGGAAAATCCAGAGGCTGAAAGATTTTCTAAGGAAAGATTAGCAGAATGTAGCTCTGGAGTTTTTGGAAGAACGCAGCTAGTGAAATGTGCTAGTGGCTAGTAGAACCAACCGTATACCAGCGTTAATGGGAAATGAGAATTGTCAATTGCACATTTGAATTGTCAATTAATATAGGTGGTACCACGGGTAGAAACTCGTCCTAAGATAAAAATAAGATATCAGTAGTTAGATATCAGATTTTATTTTAGGACGAGTTTTTTATTGACTTGACTTTTAACCTCCGAATGACAGGGAGGGAGAAGATAATACTGATAAAATATATTGAATATGAAGGGATAGTGTAGTATTTAGTACTATAAATATTTTACACTACCAATATAAGAAGGGAGAGATTTTAATGAAAAAAGAGTTAGAAACAAAATATAATCCACAGGAGATGGAAGATAGAATTTATAAAAAATGGCAGGATGAAAAGTATTTTGAGGCAGTGGTTGACAAGAGCAAAAAACCCTACAGTATAGTAATGCCACCACCAAATGTAACGGGGGTTTTACATATAGGGCACGCGCTTAACAATTCTTTACAAGACATACTTATAAGATGGAAAAGAATGCAGGGATACTCTGTGCTTTGGGTACCTGGGACCGATCATGCTAGTATATCAACAGAGGTAAAAGTTGTTGATAAACTTTTAAAGGAAGGTATAAAGAAAACTGATATAACAAGGGAAGAATTTTTAAAAGAAGCATGGGATTGGACTCATAAGTATGGGGGAACTATAGTTAGTCAATTAAGAAAGCTAGGGGTATCATGTGACTGGTCTCGTGAGAGATTTACAATGGACGAAATGTGTAGTAAAGCAGTACTTGAATCATTCGTTAAGCTTTATGAAAAAGGGTATATATATAGAGGTGAGAGGATAACAAATTGGTGTCCACACTGTAAGACAACTATATCTGATGCAGAGGTAGAATATGAAGAGGTTGGGGGCAAATTTTATCATATAAAATATATGATAGAAGGAACTGATGAATTTCTACAAGTGGCTACAACAAGACCTGAGACAATGTTTGGAGATACTGCTGTAGCGGTAAATCCAAATGACACAAGATACAAAAAGTATGTTGGTAAAAATGTAATATTACCTATTACAAATAAAAAGATACCAGTAGTTGCTGACGAGCACGCAGATATGGAGTTTGGAACAGGTGTTGTCAAAATAACTCCAGGGCATGATCTTAATGATTTTGAAGTAGGTAAAAGAAAAAAATTACCTATAGTTATATGTATAAATGACGATGGTACAATGAATAAAAACGCTATGCAATATGAGGGTATGGATAGATATGAATGTAGAAAACAAGTTGTAAAGGACCTTGAAACACAAGGACTGTTAGTTAAAGCAGAGGAGCACATTCACAATGTAGGAACTCATGATAGATGTAAAATTGTTATTGAACCAATAGTTAAAATGCAATGGTTTGTAGCTATGGAAGAACTTGTAAAACCAGCAATAAGAGTAGTAAAAACAGATGAAGTACATTTCGTAACAGAAAGGTATGAAAAAATATATATGCACTGGCTAGAAAATATAAGAGACTGGTGTATATCAAGACAACTTTGGTGGGGACACAGGATACCTGCTTACTATTGTGATGATTGTGGAGAGATTACTGTATCTATGACTACGCCAAGCAAGTGTAACAAATGTAGTAGTAGCAATTTAAAACAAGATGAAGATGTTCTTGATACATGGTTCAGCTCTGCATTATGGCCCTTCTCAACTATGGGATGGCCAGATAAAACAGAAGATTTGGAATTTTTTTATCCTACAGATGTTTTGATAACAGGTCCTGATATAATATTCTTTTGGGTAGCTCGTATGGTGTTTTCAGGACTTGAATATATGGATAAAATACCTTTTAAAGATGTGCTTATAAATGGTATTGTTCGTGACTCAGAAGGTAGAAAAATGAGTAAGTCACTAGGTAATGGTATTGATCCGATAGATGTTGTAGAAAAATATGGTGCTGATGCTATGAGGTTTATGCTTGTTAGCAATAACACACCAGGAAATGACATGAGATTCTATTGGGATAAGGTTGAAGCAAGTCGTAATTTTGCAAACAAGATATGGAACGCGACAAGATTCATAATGATAAACATGGATGAAGAGATGTCAGATATAAATACAGAAAACCTCACCATATCGGATAAATGGATATTATCTAGAGTAAATACACTTGCAAAAGAAGTAACAGAGAATATGGAAAAATATGATTTAGGAGTTGGAGCACAGAAAATACAAGACTTCTTGTGGAGCGAGTACTGCGACTGGTATGTAGAAATGGTAAAGCCAAGATTATATAATAAAGAGGATGAAACCCGACATGCAGCACTCTGGACACTAAAGACTGTACTAATAAATGCATTGAAACTGCTACATCCATATATGCCTTTTATCACAGAAGAAATATTTACTACGCTTCAAGATACTGAGGAGACAATAGTACATGCTAAATGGCCGGAATACAATTTTAAATGGAATTTTGCGAGTGAAGAAGAACAAACAGAAATCATAAAAGATATAGTAAAAGGTATTAGAAATGCAAGACTAGAAAAGAATATAGTACCATCAAGAAAAATAAGGGCAGTGATAGTGACAGAGGATAGAACTCTTATGGATACAATAGAAAAACAAAAAGATATATTTAATATACTTGTTAATACAAATGAGATAAGTGTTTTAACACAAAAAAATACAGATACAGACAATGCTATATCTATAATAGTAAAAAATGCAATCGTTTATTTACCACTTAAAGGGCTTATAGATTTTGATCAGGAGATAGAAAGATTAGGTAAGGAAAAAGAAAGACTAGAAAAAGAAATAGAAAGAATAGATGTTAAATTAGCAAACGAAGGTTTTGTAGCAAAAGCTCCAGCTAAAGTAATAGAGGAAGAAAAGGAAAAAAGGAATGGATACAAAAATATGTTAGGAAAAGTTTCGGAAGAGATAAAAAGTTTAGAAGTTAACAAATAGGTATGTTCTCGATGCCCTAAAATAGGAGGATAACATGGATAAAAAATATTATATAATTTATAATAAAGAGAATGCAGAAGATATAAAGAAATTGGTTGTAGACTTTAAAAACATTGGGATGATAATTATTAGACAAGAGCTTGGGAAAAAAGAGAAGTTCGATTTGAAGAGCTTAAAGGTTCGTGAAAATGGGCAGAAAGAGATTGACGAAAACTCTGTACTTTTATTTTATATGGATAGCGATGTAGAACAAGTATCTATGCCAAAAGGTTATGAACAGCATGCAATATACATATACAAGGGCGTAAAAGCAGGAAAAAAAGATAGTTCTTTATTATTAGATGAACTTTATGACAATTATTATAAAGACTTATTACAAGCGTCAGAACCTGAAAAGGCTAATGAATATATAGAGCTTTTTAGGATAAAATCCATTCAAAACGATTTAGACAAAGATACAGAGTTATTGAAATTTTTAGATAAATATGGTGAAACTAAAAATTATTTGACACTTAAAGCAAATACAATATACCGCAGGAAGCAATTTAAAGAAGCGAGAGAACTGATGGATAAGGCACTTACCATTACTTTAAATGATCCAAGGGAAAGCTTCGAATATGCTATATTATTAGAAGATTATTACGAAGAGTATGGCAAAGCTTGTAAGTACTACGAAAGAGCGATAGAGTTAGATAAAAAGTTTTATGAGGCATACTTTAATCTTGGAGTAATATATGCTAAACACTTTAATGACTATGTAAAGGCGGAGAAATATTATGATATGCTAATAGAAGCAGATATCGCGGATGAGAAGGTATATTATAATAAAGCAATTATCATAATGAAGATAACAGGAAATGTAGAAGAAGCCATATGTTCATATAAAAAGGCTATAGAGATTGATCCTAAGCATTTTTCGGCATACAATAACTTAGCTAACTTGTACTTAAAAGAGCTTAACGACCCGGATAAAGCCAAGGAGTGCTACGAAAAAGCAATAGATATAACACCTCAAGATTTTGGAGTACATTTTAATCTTGGAAATATATACAAAAGTTGTTTTAATGACTATGAAAAAGCTAAAGAGTGTTATGAAAACTCGATAAAAGTAGAAGATAATATATATGCAAGAATGAATCTTGCTATTCTCCTTGAAGAAAATTTCGATGACTACAATGGTGCAATAGAAAACTTAAATAAAGTGCTTGAATTCCAACCTAATAATATAACGATAATGAATCAAATCGCAAGTATATACGAACTTGTGAGTGACTATGAAAATGCATTAAAATTTTATGAGAAGATACTTGAGTATAAAGTTGATGATGCCTCTGCAAAATATAATATGGCAAGAATGAGGCAAAAAATGTAGAGAGTAGAAATATGTAAAAAAATAGAAAAAAGAGTTGACAAATGAAGTTTTTTCTGATAAATTAATATATTGTAGCATAATAAATTAATTTATCAGGAGGATAACATGAATACAAATCAAACACAAGATGTTAAAGTAGTAAATGCAGATCCATCAGCATTAGGATTGTTTGGACTTGCAATGGTAACATTAGTAGCTTCATCTCAAAAACTTGGTATTACAGACGGGACTGCCTTTATACTGCCATGGGCAATTTTTTTGGGGGGATTTGCACAATTATTTGCATGTATCAATGATTCAAAGAGACAAAATGTTTTTGGAACAGTAGCATTCGGGGGATACGCGTTTTTCTGGTTCGGGGTAGCAGCTTCTTGGCTTATCCAAGCAGGAGTATTTGGACAAGAATTAGCTAGTAAAGTGGATCCAAAACAGTTAGGCGTTGCATTTGTAGGATATTTAATATTCTCAATATTTATGACAATAGGTGCTATGGAAACTAATAAAGTATTATTTGTTATATTATTTTTCATCGATTTATTGTTTATAGGACTTGCGGCAACATCTTTCAACATTATGCCTGAAGTAGCCCATAAATTAGCAGCATATTCAGAGATGATTATTGCAGTATTATCTTTTTATGCTTCAGCAGCAGCAGTGTTAAATGCTCATTTTGGGAAGATATTTTTACCAACTGGCAAAGCATTTGGAATATTTAAGAAGTAATTTTAATTACAAAATATTACAAATAAATAACAAATTATAATCGTAAGATAATTAACAGAATAAGAATTTTAAATTACCAATATAGAAGAGCAGAGGAAAACAGCTTGAAGTAAGGACATAATTAAATATGAAAAAAACAGCATATGTTTTTGAAACAATGCTGTTTTTTCATGCTTTAATTAGGGGGATAATTAAACTGCATTTCTTACTATTGCAACTATTTTATCAATTGGGATGTCAACTACCGAACCAATATTGAAAATGAAGCCTCTATCGCATTTTCTATCAGGGTCAGGGCATCCACCGCCTCTTCTTCCACCATAGCCTAGGCCACCATAACCGTCATAACCTCTGCCATAGTTGCCATAGTCTCCACATCCACCCCTTGAGCATCCGTTTCCTAAAGCGCATCCAGGAGCAGGGCCGATACATGTAGTTATTCTTATAAAACATGGGTTAACTTTTATAATTACACCTGTGAATCCACAACCAGATTGTCCTCCGCTTTCAGTAAATATTGTTACTGTTTCACCAATTTGATCGACCAAGTGGTCTACGAGTTTTACATCGCAACAAAAATTATTATCTGACATATTAAGCCCTCCCTTATATTATATAGTAGGATTTTAATCCTACTATATAATATGAACAAGCTATAAAATGTGTTACAGCTTGTCTAAAATACTTATTTAAAAATGGTTTTGATAAATAAAAAATAATTAATCAAAAATTTTCATAAATTCATTGACAAAAATAAAGAAATAGAATATAATATGCATATGCACAAAATACCAGGAGGTATAAAATGCCAAGGAATAAAAAAGAGAAAAACTGTAGATGTTTAGAGGGTGAAATATGCTACTCGCCGATAGACAAAAAGGGAATAGAAGGTGAAATAAACCTTATAGAACTCGCTGAATTTGAAGCAATGAGGTTATGTGATCTTGAAGGTAAAAGTCAGATAGAAGCCGGAACTATAATGAACATTTCACGGGGTACGGTGCAGAGATTACTAGAGATAGGGCGCAAAAAAGTAATAGATTCACTACTTAACTATAAATGCATAAAAGTTAAGAAATTATAAAATAAAAGGAGGAATAAAGATGGTAAAGGTATTAGATAGTACAAATTTTGATTCAGCAATTAATACGGGTGTAACGATAGTTGATTTCTACGCAGATTGGTGTGGGCCATGTAAGATGATGGGGCCAGTTATGGAAAATATATCAGATGAAGTTGAAAATGTGAGCGTATGCAAGGTAAATGTTGATAAGGCCAATGATATTGCAGCGAAATACAATGTAATGAGCATTCCTACATTTATTATATTTAAAGACGGTAATCAGGTAGAAACTTTTAAAGGTGCAATGCCGAAAGAGATGATTACAAGCAAGTTAAATAAGTTCATAAATCAGTAATCAGTAATCAGTAATCAGTATTTGAAAATGCACATGTCCAAGGTGTGTATTTTTATGTTAAGAATTAACTATTTATATTTCAAAAGCATAAAAATTATAGAATTTACTATAAATGCATAATATAGAAAACAAGACATAAATATGTAGTAACTATAAATCGCAGGAGGTAGAACATGAAATTAGTAGTTAAAAAAGATAGATGCCCCCAGAATCATCCATGTCCATCAATTAGAGTATGTCCAGTAAATGCATTAAAGCAGAAAGGATATTCAGCACCAGAAGTGGATCAAGAGGTGTGTATAAAATGTGGCAAGTGTGTCAAGTATTGCCCAATGAAAGCGTTGGTATTAGAATAAAATAAACCACAAAATATCATGATAAACTTATAAACTCCAAAGTATGATGTTTGCTGAAAAATTGACTAAACTCTAGTATAGGGTTGGTCAATTATTATAAACAATGAAGTTTATAATAACTCTACAATGACGATCTTATCAGTAGATAAAGTATTGGAAAAAATAATTTATATGATATATTTAATATTCTCTTTCGAAAATAAAGAGGATATTTTTTGTGTAAAAAATTCTTTCATTTCACTTAATTGTTCTTTTGTGTAAACATACTTTCCATAGCCGAATTGACCGTATTTAAATTTCCTTTCATCTTCATTCATGGGTAATGTTGTGTTTGGAAAGACATTTAATATTTTATTTTTGGCTGTTATTGTATATCTATGAGAAATAACTTCGAAGGATATATCATGTTTATAATTTTTTGGTACTTTAGCTGATAATTCATCAATAAGTTCAGAGTAATCCGTTTTCCAATCATCATACAAAAACACAGGTGCAATTATGAATCCAGATGGATAACCTGCATTCATAATCTTTTGGCTAGCTTCGATACGTCTTGACTTTGAGGGAGTGGAATGCTCGTATGCACTTATGATTTTGTCAGTATTAATGCTAAATCTTATGGTCGTGTGGTTGTTATGATCAAGAGTAAGAAGTGTATCTACATCGGTATATTTTGTAACAAATCGGAACAGGCCATTTTTTTCTTTTGCAAAGAAATTGATTGTTCTCTCAAGTATATTTGTATAAGGCTCAACAGGGATTGGGTCAGAAGTTGCTGAACCTTCAAATATAGTTATATTGTCACTTTTGGCTATATACTTTTTCGCATTATCTAATATATCATCAACATTAACAAAGACCTTTGTATATGGTTTGTCTCCTAATTTGGTATTTAAATAACAATATTCACATTGTCCTGTACATCCAGATATGAGGGGAAGTTGGTAATCAGCCGAAGGTTTACATGTCTCGAACTTAGATACTCGTTTTACCCCGACAACTAATGTTTGTTTACCCTCTTTATATTTTAGAGCAGGATTATCATTTGCTTGAAAATGAACTCTATTATCTATTATAATGTCTACATTTTTATCTTTAAATTTATCATATATTTTCTGACCTATCGCGTATTCTAATGCTTTCTTTTCAAAGAAAATTCTTTTTGGAACAAACATATGATCCCTCCTTTTTGTACTAGTATAACCTGAAAATTTAAAAATAGTTGGTGTGGAGTTTATTCTTATAATATTACATAAAATTAACAAAAAATGACAAATTACAGTAAAATATTGACAAAATAATGAAATAGACATATAATAATTTAAAATACATAAGAGAAAGTGTCTATGATGATTAATTTTGTGAATGATACTAGAAATGAATATGTAAGTTATATTGTAGATACTAATTGTCAAGTTTTATAGAGTTACTTTTATTTTGAAAAATAAAATAAAATAATATATAAATGGTACCGTGTCTATGTAGGTACGGTGTTTTTTGATTGGCAATTATTAGTGGGATAGTGTAGTATTTAGTACTATGAATATTTTACACTACCAGTAGTGAAGAGAGGGTGACTTAATGAAAGATTTAGAAAATGAAGAAAAGAAGTTTACGAAAGAAGAAACAATAGGTCTAGTAAAAAAAATATGGGTATACATGAGTAAATATAAAAAACTTGTTGTTATTATATTAACTATGACAACGATAATGAGTTTTTTACAAATATTTAATGCATTAATTTGGGCTAAAGGGTTAGCAAATTTAATAAAAAATGATTTTAAAATGTTTATTATGTATTTTATATTATTTGCTATATTGTGGGTAATAGATACAATATTTGTTTTAATAAATAATAATTCATATGCAAGATTTGAGAGTAACTTTATAACAGATATAAAAAGGGAAATGTATGAGAAGGTATTGAATGTAGGAGTAAATATCTTTGATAATAAAAAGAGTGGAGAAATAATAAATAAGGTATCTTCAGAGCCAAATATTGTAATTAACAATTTAAAACAAATATTTAGTATATTTGTGGGATTATTAACAGCAGCAGGGGTTGTAGTTTTCGCCTATATTTTATGTCCTCCAATAGGGATGTATTATTTGATAGCTTTAACCATTACTTATATATTGTTTAAGCAAAATGGAGTAAAGATTAAAAAGATACAAAATAGTATAAAAAGATCAGATGATAAAGTAGTAAGTATATTAAACCAGAGTATACAAGGGATAAGAGAAGTGAAAGGATTAGGAATAAAGGAGAGTATATTGTCGAAGTTTATAGTTTATTTATATGTATTAAGAAAAAAACAATTAAAAAATACATATATAACAATAAGCTTCGATATAAGTATTTCGATTCTAAAGGTAATTACAATAGTGAGTATTCTTATTACTGGTGGGTGGTATGTATACACAGGAAAACTTGCATTAGAATATTTTTTAGTAATAGATGGTTGCACATGGTTTGCATTGCAGCAATTTGATAAAATATCATCACTAAATCAATTAGTACAAGGATTGAATGTGTCGTTAACTAGAATATTTGAGGTTCTTGATGATGATGTATACACAATTGAAAAGTTTGGAGACAAAAATGTAGAGAATGTATACGGACAAATTGAAATCAAAGATTTATCATTTGCGTACGACAACAATAGTAAAGTACTAGAAAAAGTAAATATACATATACCAAAGAATAAAAAGATAGCTATAGTAGGAAAAAGCGGAAGTGGAAAAAGTACATTGTTTAGTCTTTTACTTAGGTTTTATGACTACGAAGAGGGCGAGATATTAATCGATGGAATAAACATAAAAGAATTTACTGAGGAGTCTTTAAGAAAACATATATCGGTTATAAGACAGGAGCCGTTTTTATTTAATTCTACAATAAAAGAAAATCTAGCTATGGTAAAACCAGATGCAATATTGGATGAAATAAGGGAATCATGTAAAATTGCATATATTGATGAGTATATAATGAATTTGCCGAAGCAGTATGATACATTAATAGGAGAAGGCGGAGTAAACCTATCTGGTGGACAGAAGCAAAGATTAGCAATAGCAAGAGCAATGCTAAAAAAATCGAAGATTATGCTATTTGACGAAGCAACGAGTGCACTTGATAATGAATCACAATATAATGTGAAAAAAGCTATTGATGAAGTAGCAAGAGAGCATACAGTAATCATAATAGCTCATAGGCTCTCAACCGTAATAGATTGCGATGAGATGATACTGCTTGACAGCGGAAAAGTTGTAGCAAGAGGTACGCACGATGATTTGATTAAAAACAGTGAAGTTTATAATAAACTATACAATGTCGATCTTATCAATGGATAAAGCCGTTGACAAAACAATTTATATGATATAAAAAATATTCTCTTTAAAATAAAGAGGATATTTTTATGTTAAAAGTCCTTCATTTCACTTAATTGTTCCTATAGTTTCAACAAGTTTTTAAAAACTTGTTGAAACTATACAATTTTTTTGTTATAATAAAATTTAATATGGATGAAATTGCTAATACAAAAGTGTAAAATACTTATTTTTAAAAAGATAAAATAAGATAATGTGGAGAGTGGATATGAATAGGGTGCAAAAAAAACAAAATAATAAAAAAGGATTTACATTATTAGAACTAATTGCAGTATTAGTAATATTAGCAATAATTTCAATGATAGCAGTACCATTATTCATGAACAAAAGTGTGGCAGCAAAACAAATAGCACATAATGAAAATGTTAGAATATTATTCTCACAAGGGCAAGCGTATTTAGTAAAAGAAAAAGTAAGTTTTCCACAAGTTAATATAATAGATGATATGGTAGCAAAAGGATACATAAAGGAAATACCTGATAACCCACTAGGAGGTGCCCCTTATATTGTAGCGGTAAATGATAGTGGAGTAATAACAGTAACACCAGAGATGGTAGAAGTAACAGGGGTGATTGTTGAGGAGTTAGATACTATTGTACCAACAGTAGTAATAACAGCAAATACACTAGATTCGACATCAGAATCAATCATCACATACACAATGGAATTCAGTGAAAATATTATAGAGTTTGGCACAGAAGATGTAGTAGTAACAAATGGAACAAAAGGTATATTTACCGCAGTAGACCAAAAAATATATACATTGGTAGTAACAAACAGCGGACCATGTACCCAAACAGTAACAGTAAATGAAGGAGTATGTACAGATGAAGTAGGGAACAACAATGTAAGTGGAAGCAAGAGCATAATAATAACAGCGCTAATATATAATGGAACACATAATATCCCAAAACTCGTAACGGGAATGACACCAGTAAAATGGGTAGGAACCACAGAAACAGAAACAATATCAACAGACCCACTCTGGTACCTATATAATGGAGACATAGAAAGCACAGTAGGTGGTACACAATACACAGCAGATAAATGGGCAAATGTAAAATTAGTAGATGGAAGTTTATTTGTATGGATACCAAGATACACATACAATATAAAAGAAAGTGGCGGGACAAGTAAAATATGGATAAAATATAGTAATGGAACGATAGACGACACAAGTTTAAATGCAGCAAATAGTAACACACCATTTAAGGTACATCCAGCCTTTAACTTTGGGGGTAAACAACTAACAGGAATATGGGTAGCTAAATTTGAAGCGAGTAATAATGGAAGTGGTAAAGTACAGGTGAGACCTGGAATAGTGAGTTGGACAGGTATAGGTGTAGATGCTATATTTACAGCATGTAGAGCAATGCAAAACGCTAGTAACCCATATGGAATAAGCACAGATACAAATGTAATAGATACGCACATGATGAAAAATAACGAATGGGCAGCAGTGGCATATCTCACGGAAGCTATAAGAGATAGAAATGAAATAGAAATGAATAGTGATAATAACTGCTATACAGGTGGAAGTAGTACAGTTACAACAGTATATGGAGCAAATGTAGTGCAAGGTAATACAGGAAATGTATACGCAATATATGACCTAAGTGGTGGAGCTTGGGAATATGCTGCGAGTTATGTACAAAATCATGATGTACCAGGGGATGGAGTAGAAAACTATGATTTTGGATATCTAGTAACATATGCAAATAGCTTAATAAGTGCAGTAACAGACTATAAAAATGAGCTAACAGGAGCATTTGACGGAACACAGGAAACAGCATATAATGTGACATCAACACAAACAGATGGAATGGCACTACATGAAATAGCGGACTCATTTTCATTAACTAGTACGTTCCAAGGATACGGTGATTATCAATCGTTTGCGTATAGTATGTTTCCAGTTTTCATTCGCGGTGGGTGCTATAGTAATACTGGTTCTGCGGGTGTATTCGCGTATATGAGTACCAGCGGAGCAGGTAATACTACTCGTTCTTTCCGTCCTGTGTTAATAGGGTTTGAGTAATCCTAGACCTTGGTATTTTCAAAGCAGTATTAAACAGTGTAAAGCAGAAAAATAAAGAAAAAATAAATGAAAAATGACATATATATAATATATGTCATTTTTCGTTAAAAAAAATATCTATTGTGTTGAAATATCTATGAAAGTGGTATATAATGTAAGTATATTTGAACAACATAAGAAAGGGGCAAAAGACATATATGGAAGTGGCTAGAAAATTACTTAAGCAGTACTTTGGATATGATGAGTTTAGAAAAGGACAAAAAGATATAATAGAAAGCATTTTAAATAAAAAAGATGTAATGGGTATTATGCCAACGGGTGGTGGTAAATCTATATGTTTTCAGATACCAGCACTTATATTTGAAGGTGTTACGATAGTGATATCACCACTTATATCGCTTATGAAAGACCAAGTAGATTCATTGAATATAGTAGGAATACCTGCTACATTTATTAATAGTTCATTATCTACAACGGAGTATAGAAATAGAATGATGGCTATACAAAACAACAAATATAAAATCATATATGTTGCACCTGAAAGACTTGAAAGTGAGGCATTTATAGCCTCAATGAAGAGGATAAACATATCTCAAATAGCCATAGATGAGGCTCATTGCGTATCACACTGGGGGCATGATTTTAGAAAAAGCTATATAAAGATAAAAGATTTTATTGATATTTTTAGTATTAGACCTATAATTACAGCATTTACAGCTACTGCGACAGAAGAAGTAAAAAAAGATATTACAGTGCAGTTAGGACTTAAATCTCCTAATATCACAATAACAGGTTTTGACCGAGAAAACCTAAAATTGATTATAGTGAGAAATGCTAGCAAACAAAAGTTTATAGTAAGTTACATAGAAGAAAATAAACATGTTTCGGGTATAATATATTGTGCTACAAGAAAAGAAACTGACAAATTACACACTTTGCTTAGCAAATTAGGGTATAGTGTGGGGAAATATCATGCCGGAATGAGTGAAAGTTCGAGAGAAAAGAGTCAGGAAGATTTTTTGTATGATAACAAAAGCATTATGATAGCTACCAATGCTTTCGGTATGGGGATAGATAAGTCTAATATACGTTATGTTATACATAATAATATGCCAAAAAATCTGGAAGCATATTATCAAGAAATAGGTAGAGCGGGTCGTGATGGTGAGAAGAGCGAGTGCGTATTGCTGTTTGGAAGTCAAGATATAATACTTCAAAAATACTTTATTGAAGAGCTTGGAGATAGCTCAGAAGCTGTAAAGCAAAACAAATACGAGCAACTCCAAAGAATGATAGATTATTCATATACTACAAGCTGCCTAAGAAAGCATGTTTTAAATTATTTTGGAGAGGAACGTGCGGATGAAAAATGTGATAACTGTAGCAATTGTAGTGATTATTTAGAAAAGAAGGATATGACGATAGAGGCTCAAAAAATATTATCATGTGTATATAGAATGAACCAGCGTTTTGGAACAAACATAGTGACAAAAGTACTCAAAGGTTCACACGCACAGCAAACAGATTCATTTAGGGAGTTATCTACATTTGGAATCATGAAAGAATGTGCAGTGAACGATATAAAAGAATATATAAATGTACTAATAGCAGACGGATATTTGAAAATGGAGGGTGACAAGTACCCTATAATAAAACTTACAGAGAATTCTGCAAAAATTTTAAAAGAAAATGATAAGGTATACATACAAACCATAAAACACAAAGAAGTGTCAGAAAATGAGGGACTGTTCGAGATATTAAGACAACTTAGAAAAGAAATTTCGGTAGAAGAAAATGTACCGCCATTTGTTGTATTTAGTGATGCAACACTCAAAGAAATGTCGAGTAGATATCCAATAAGTAAGGCACAGATTTTGAATATATCTGGAGTGGGAGAAGTAAAATATGAAAAATATGGAGAAAGATTTATAGATGAGATAAAAGCATATATACATAACAATAATTTAGACATAGATAATATGAAATCAGATACTAAAACTTATACTTCACATAAAATAAAAGAAACAAATAAAGAAGCCAGCTACATCACAACAGCAAACCTATATTTAAACCTTAGAGATATGGATGCAGTAGTCAAAGAGCGAAATCTAAAGCCAATGACAATACAGGATCATATAATATCTGCATACATGGAAGGATTTCAATTAGACATAAATGAGTTTATTCCTAAAGGACAAGAAAGTTTTGTACTTGAAGCAATCAAAAAGGTAGGCACAGAAAAGTTAAGGCCGATAAAAGATCTACTACCAGAGGATGTAAGCTACCTAACAATAAAGGCAGTAATAGCAAAACATAAGTTATAATACTGATAAAATATATTGAATAAAAAGGGATAGTGTAGTATTTAGTACTATAAATATTTTACACTACCTAATGGAGATGGAGGGATGAATATGGAAAATAACATAATAGATGGAAAATTTATAGGTGAACTTAATAACAACCCCGACATTACAAAATATAATCAGTTAAAAGAGGTATTACAAAAACGATTTAACACTAATATTAAAATGTGTTTAGGAGTTTTAGAAAAGCATAAAGAAGAATTAGCAGAGCAAGATGGTTATCTTACAGTAGAGGACGAAATCGAAAGTCAATTTTTAGATATAACTTTCGATAGTATAGAAAATAATTACATAATATATTATTCGCAAGAAATAGAAGGAGATTATAATGAATTTACAGCAGTAATATCGATATCAACCAAAATAAAAGTTGAGGAAGATTATGTCCCAATATGTGATGGTAGAATATTAGATGGATTGGTTCAAGTAAAATCTGAGTTAGATGGCATAAAATCTGAATATTATGAAGTAAATCTTAGGAAAGTAGATTTAGAGACTGCAGAGCATATATTTAGCATGAAAAAACTAAGTGATCAAACCCCTGATCTAGTTAAGGAAGTACCTTATTTAGTAAGAATAGAAGATCCTTTCAATTCTGTGCTACAAGAAATGAGCGATGTCCCTATATATGATTTAACAATGTATTGCTTGCCAGAATTATAACAATGTAATATAAATAGAAGGACAGATTATCCAATCTGTCCTTCTATTTATATGGTTTTTACCTGTGAAGCCATGTGTGCATCGTGTTTGTGGCCAAGGTGTTTCAGTTCTTTATATATCCATATTGCTGTTACGATTGATGCCAAAAAGTCGGCTACGGGACCAGCCATTATTATTCCATGAATCCCAAAAAATAATGGAAGAATTAAAACAGCTGGTATAAGGAAAATCAGTTGGCGTGATAGACTGAGGAATGCAGATTGTTTTGGTTTACCCACTGCGGTAAAGTAATTTGCACCTACAATTTGAAAGCCTATAATAGGTAACATTATGAAGAATACTCTTAATGCATAAACAGTAAACTCGATTAGTTCAGGATTTGTTTTATTAAAAAGCAGCACTATTGGTACAGTGAAAACTTCAACAATTATAAATCCTATAACTGATAATGTAGTAGCACCAAATATGGCTAATTTGAATGCTTCTTGTACTCTATCATATTTTTTTGCTCCATAGTTAAATCCTATAATCGGCTGAGAGCCTTGGTTTATCCCTATAACAGGCATAAGCATAAGAGCTTGAAGGCTTGTAACTATACCCATTCCTGTTATTGCGATGTTACCGCCATATTGTATTAAACTTTTATTAAATATAATACTAACAAGGCTTGCTGCTAACTGCATTAAAAATGGAGCAGATCCAAGAGCGACAATTTTAGTAATGATGGCTTTATTTGGAACAATATTTGCAACTCTTATTTTAAGTGAACTTTTCTTTGAAAAGAAATAACTTAGAACCCATGCAGCAGAACAGGCTTGAGCTAGTACGGTAGCTAAAGCAGAACCACCTACGCCCATTCCGAAACCAAATATAAATATTGTACAAAATACTACATTAAGAAAAGCCCCTAAAAGCATAGTATACATAGCCATTCTTGGATTTCCTTCACCACGGATGAAGACATTTAAACCAAAGCTAATAGCATGAAATATAGTACCTAGGAGTATAATGTGCATAAATTCTTTTGCGTAAGGTAAAATTTCTTTAGTAACTCCTAATGCTTGTAATAACGGGTCCAAAAAAACTAATCCCAAAACGGTTATTGATAATGAAGTTAGAATTAATAAGAATACTGCATTACCTAAAATATGTTCAGCCTCTTCTTTTTTGTTTTGTCCTAACCTTATAGAAACAAGTGAATTAGCACCCATGCCGATAAGTACCATAAAAGCAAAAGTTGCAAGCATAACAGGAAAGCATATAGTTATTCCAGCTATACCTAAATCACCCGAAATACTATTGCCAACAAAAATTCTGTCAACCACATTATATAGGGCATTTACAAGCATTCCAATAATTGCAGGAATGGAGAATTTTATTAGTAAAGATGATATTTTTGCTTCGCTTAATTGCTTTGAATGTTCCATTTGTCTACCTCATTTCTCTAAACATTAGTTTTGCACAGTATATAACATAATATTACAAAAATCTTACAATGTCAATTATTTTTTAAAAATGGAACATAAAAATTATTGTATTAGAAATGAATATATGGTAGAATAATGATTAGTAATAAAGGAAAAATTTATGAAGATACTATATATAAATGGAGGATGAAGACGAATGATAGAACTAGGGAAGATGCAATATTTGAAAATAGATAAAATGGGACCGATTGGTTTATTGCTTATATCAGAGGATAACAGCCGCGAGGATGTACTACTTCCAGCTGAGCAAGTGCCTACTGGAGGGGTACAAGTTGGAGATGAGATTGAGGTGTTTGTATATAAAGATACTAATGATGATTTAACAGCCACAACACAAAAACCAAAGTTAGAGGTTGGTGAAATAGATTATTTAAATGTAGTTGATCTAACACAAGTAGGAGCATTTCTTGATTGGGGTCTTAAAAAAGACTTATTTATACCGTACACAGAACAAAAAGGAAAATTGGTAAAAAATGAAAAATACTTGGTTGGATTATATATAGATAAAAGTGATAGGATATGTGCGACTATGTATATCGACAATGTACTAAAAAGTGACTCTCCATATCAAAAAAATGATAAAGCAGAAGGGTTTATATATGATATAAAGGAAGACATGGGAGCATTTGTAGCAGTAGATAGGAAGTACCACGGACTTATACCAAAAAGTGAATTATACAAATACTATAGCTTAGGTGATGAAGTGGAAGTTAGGATAACTAATGTAAGAGAAGATGGAAAGCTAGATCTCAGTCTAAGAGAAAAGGCATATTTACAGATGGATATGGATGCAGAAACAATAATGGAACGATTAAATAATAATGATGGTATACTGAATTTAAATGACAATAGCTCTCCTGAAAATATAAAGTTGCAACTAAACATAAGTAAGAAAGCCTTTAAAAGGGCAGTAGGAACTTTACTCAAAAATGGAAAGATTGAGTTTGTCGATGATGGCATAAAATTAGTGTGATAGGAGAAAAGAAATGAATGGAAAGAATAGAAGTGATGTAAAAATAGGAACGCATGTTCAAATTGTACAAAAACAAGATCAGCGTTCTGGAAAGCTAACGGATGGAACGGTTGAGAGGATTTTGACTAATAGTCTAACTCATCCACATGGAATAAAAGTTCAATTAGTCGGTGGGATTGTAGGAAGAGTGCAGAACATTATTTAATGTGAGATATGAGACAAATATGTTGAATATAAAGGGATAGTGTAGTATTTAGTACTATAAATATTTTACACTATCACATAAACCAAGGGGGAATATATATGTCAGAAATCAAATTTGAAATAACTAAGGAAATAGCGGTTTTGTCTGAAAGAGCTGGTGGGTGGACGAAAGAGATTAATATGGTTAGTTGGAATGATAGACCAGCCAAGTATGATATAAGGGAATGGACGACAGATCATGATAAGATGGGTAAAGGGATTACAATAAGTGAGGAAGAGATGATAGAATTAAAGAGGGCACTGGATAATTTAAAATAAATTTTGATAAAAAACAGTACTCATATCGAAATGCCCTATCAGTATGACATATAGAGGAAGTTTGGAGGAATTGACTTGTATATAGTTTTATCATTAATTTCGGGAATTTTATTAGGTTTTTTTTATATAGCAAAAAAACAGGTCCTGAAAAATAACGATGTTATTGCAGTTTTGGCTACATATACAGTTATAAATCTCCTAATAAACTTAATAGACTATAAAATTGCATTTGAGATAGATAAGAAAATTTTAATATATATATTTATAAAAGCAGTTATTATATATATAGGTTGGATTTTATCAGGAAAAGCAATAAAAGAGCTACCACTTAGCATTTCTAGTCCATTAGGTATACTGTCCCCAGTGTTTACAGTAATTATAGGTATTTTGATACTCCATGAGAAATTGGGATATTCGCAGATTGCAGGGGTACTAATAATATTTGCGGGCTATTACTTTATAGGAAAAGTAGGTAAAGAAGAGGTAAACGATATATTTAAAAACAAATATGTTTATTATATGGCGATTGCTATGTCTATTGGAGCCATAAGTGCTACAATAGATAAGGTGCTTTTGAAGGAAGTTAAAGTTGAGCAATTACAATTTTGGTTTTACTTATTTATGGCTGTTTTATATGTAATTACAATTTTAATAATGAATGGTATCAACAAATATAAAAATAAACCACTTATAAAATTTGAATTTACTTATATGATTGTTGTTGTGAGTGTGTTACTGTATTTGGCAGATAAGATATATTTTTATGCAGTAAAGCTTCCAGATAGCAGCATATCTATAGTTATGCCGCTTAGGTATGTATCTATAATTATATCTACTATAGTAGGAGGTATAATATTTAAGGAACAAAACATAAGCTTAAAGTTTAAATATATGATAGGAATTGCAATAGGGATAATTTTGATATTTATCTGAGTTTATCTAAATCAACAATACTTACTCTTTGTCTATCGAAGGTTATCATTCCTTCATCCCTCATCCGACAGAGCTCACGAGACATTGAAGAACGGGATACATTTAGAAAATCAGCGAGGTCATTGCGATTATGAGGCAAGGTAAAGGATGGATTGCCTGCCTTTTTATATTCATCCAAAATATAAGTAACCAGCTTTTGTCTCATACTTTTTATAGTGAGGTAGTCTACCTTTTTATTTAGCATGAGTACTTTTTTTGATAGTATTTCAAGTAAATTTTTTATTAGAATATTATGGTGAGAGCAGGTGTTTTCACATTGCCCTGGTATTTTTTCTTTAGGTATGTACATGATTTTTGTATTTTCTATTGATAAAATTGATACAGGATATATGGCTTTATCCATGAATATTAGGGCTTCACCAAAAATATCACCTTGTTTTAGGATTCCTATTAAAGAGCTACTTCCAGAGTAGCTTTCTTTTATTAAAGATATAGAACCTTGAAGTACTACAGATAGATATCTCGCGGTGTCTCCCCGTAAAACGATATACTCGCTTTTAGTATAATCTTTTATAACTGGATTTAAGCAGGTTAGAAGACCTTCCAATTTTTTTGTTGAAATATTTGCAAATAGTTGGTTTTGGGATAATATTTTTATATAATCTTTAAACATAGTTTGTTTTCTCCTTTTGTAGCTATAGCAACAGACTTTTGAACATTATTATATTATAATATGAACATAAAGTCAATAACAGATGAAAGGGGATGTTTTTTATGTTAAGGAATATAATAAAGATTGATGCAGATAAATGTAATGGTTGTGGACTTTGTGTAAGTGCATGTCATGAAGGAGCACTACAATTAATAGATGGTAAGGCAAAACTTATGTCTGAGTCATATTGTGATGGGTTAGGTGATTGCTTGCCAGAATGTCCAGTGGGTGCGATAATTATAGAAGAAAGGGAAGCCGCTGTATATGACGAGGAAGCTGTGAAACAACACATAGAGAGTAAGAAAGAGGAAGTAAAACCTCTTGCGTGCGGTTGTCCAGGCACTCATTCGAGAAGTATAGAAAGGAAATTACACAAAGTAGAGTCAAAGCAAGAAAATACTAAGGTGGAATCAGAACTTAGACAGTGGCCTTGCCAGATTAAGCTTGTACCAGTAAATGCGCCGTATTTTGAAAATGCAAATTTGCTAATAGCGGCAGACTGTACAGCATATGCTTATGCTAATATTCATAATGATTTTATGAGAAATAAGATTACTATAATTGGCTGTCCAAAGCTTGATGAAGGAGACTATGCTGATAAATTGACACAAATACTTGAGAATAATAATATAAAGAGTGTTACGGTATTGAGGATGGAAGTACCATGTTGTGGAGGTTTAGCACATGCAGCAAAATGTGCACTTATAAATTGTGGAAAAATGATTCCGTGGAGTATTGTGACTATAGGGACGGATGGAAGTGTGATAGAGGATTAAAGAAAAAACCTAATTATTTAGGTTTTTTTCTTTAATCCTTAACTATATATATTGTTATTACGAGAAGGAATGAAAAAGTAATTTCGCGTTCTTTACTGAGACACATAGACTAATAGTAAAGATAGTCTCTTTCTTTTTAAAAGCCCAAAAAGAAACAAAAAGCCTTTTTCACCCTAAATCCCGCTAGGGACTTTGCTCACAAACTTTTGCTACTCCGCTATCGCGTCACACGCACGATTGCGAGTAAGGAGCTTTGCGAATTTATTTAAAAGATTAAAAGATTAAAAGATTAAAAGATTAAAAAGATAAAAGATTAAAATAATTAAACTTGATAAGTTTAATTATTTTTGATATGATAGTACAAAGATAAAAAGTTATATGAGGTGATGTTAGTGGAAAGAGATTTATATGTGAGTGTTTCGGATTTAAATAAATATATAAAAGATAGATTGAAGTCAGATGAAGCTCTTATGAATGTGTTTATAAGAGGAGAAATCTCCAATTTTAAAGATCATTTTAGGGGGCATTATTATTTTAGTATAAAAGATGAAGGTTCTAAGATTGATGCAGTTATGTTTTCAAATAAAAATAAATATTTAAATTTTAAACCGCGTGATGGTATGAAAGTTTTAGTTGTAGGAGCTATAGATGTATATGAGGTCACAGGCTCTTACCAAATATATGTTGAGATTATGGAAGAGGATGGACTAGGAAATCTACATATGAAATTTGAAAAGTTAAAAGAAAAACTTGCAAATGAGGGACTTTTTGATGTAGTGCATAAGAAGGAAATACCAAAATTTCCACATACGATAGGGATCGTAACTGCACCAACGGGCGCGGCAGTAAAAGACATATTAAGTACCATCGAAAGAAGGAACCCTGCTACAAAGACTATAATTTTTCCTACACTGGTTCAAGGAGAAGGCGCAAAAGAAAGCATAGCACTTCAAATAGAGAGAGCACAAAACTACGATATAGATGTACTAATTGTCGGTCGTGGAGGTGGCTCTATTGAGGATTTGTGGGCATTTAATGAGGAAATAGTAGCTAGAGCAATATATAACTCCAAAATACCTATTATATCAGCTGTAGGCCATGAGATAGATTTCACGATAGCTGATTTTGTAGCTGACATGAGAGCACCGACTCCAACAGGAGCAGCAGAAATGGCAGTACCTAATGTGTTAGATGTATTAGAGAACTTGGAGCAAATGAATACCAGGATGACAAACAGTATGAAGAATACGATTAAGACATATATGACAAAGCTAGAAACACTAACAAATTCTAGAGTTTTGACAAAACCTATGGAAATGTATGCATTAAAAGAACAACAGCTCGATAATATATTGGAGAGATTTAGAGTAGGATTTATTAATTATTATAATACTAAAAATAATAATATTGATTACTTGATTGACAAATTAAACATGCTGAGCCCTCTAAATAGTTTGAAAAGGGGATATTCTTTTACAACATTAGAAGACGGAAATATGCTCAAGTCGGTGAATAATGTAAGAATAGGAGAAAGAGTTACTATAGAAGTAGTTGATGGCAAACTTTCAGCGATAGTAGGAGCCACGCATATGGGTAGTAAAGCATTAGAAGGCAGAAAAAAGGTCAAGATAAAAGGTGAAAATATAGACGATATACAATTAAAATTAGAATAGAAAGGATAGTGTAGTATTTAGTACTATAAATATTTTACACTACCATAGAAAGGAAGGAGATATAAGAATGGAAAAGGAAACGACATTTGAAAGTTCTTTAAAAGAGCTTGAAGGTATAGTGAAAAAGCTAGAAACAGGGGATGTAGAACTTGACAAGGCGATGGAATATTTTAAAAAAGGGGTAGAACTGTCTAAGTTTTGTCATGATAAGCTAACTGCGACTGAAGAAAGTGTAAATAAGATTTTAGCTGAAAATGGAGATTTAATAAAGTTTGCAATCAAGAACTAATGATCGGGGTGAAGAAGTGGAACATTATTTTACTGAAAATACTGAAGTAGAGCATAATATAAAAGAAATGAAATTTGAGATAAATTATGAGAAATTTAGTTTTTCAACTGATAATGCAGTATTTTCTAAGGCTAGGGTTGATTTTGGTTCTGAACTTTTAATAAAGACAGTACTTAACGAAGAAACTAAACCTGATAGTATACTGGATGTTGGTTGTGGATATGGGCCTATAGGGATAACTCTTGCTAGGTTTTATTTTGACGCTATTGTATGTATGTGTGATATAAATAATAGAGCAATTGATTTGGCCCACGCTAATATAAAGAAAAACGACATAAAAAATGCAGAAGCGATAAATTCTAATATATATGGAGATATTAAAGGAAAGTATGAACTCATAGTAACTAACCCACCTATAAGAGCAGGCAAAAAGGTTGTACATGAGATACTTGAAAAAGCGAAAGAACATCTAAAAGTAAACGGCAAAATATATGCAGTAATACAAAAGAAGCAAGGAGCAGAAAGTGCAAAAAAGAAACTAGAAGTAGCATTTGGAAACTGTGAGATAGTAGAAAAAAAGGCAGGTTTCTGGATACTCAGAAGCGTGAGAAACTGAAATCTAAGAATAAACTTAAAACTACTTGAAAAAAAATGGATTATATGTTAATATTTCTTATATAATACTATTAGAACAAAACAAGTTTGTACTTTGTTATTTGTACTTTGAATTGGGGGTGATTGGGTGCAGGAAGAAGGATGTATATTTTGTAAAATAGTAAATGGTGAGATACCAAGTATTACTGTGTATGAAGATGAGGAATTTAAGGTTATTTTTGATAAGTTTCCAGCAAATAATGGACATATGCTTGTTATACCCAAAGAGCATATTGAAAATATATTTGAAATAAGTGATGAGAAAGCAGCGAGAGCATTTGCTGTCGTTTCAGAGATGGCTAAGAAAATGCAGAAAAACCTTGAGTTTGAAGGTTTGAACATAGTTCAAAATAATGGCAGTGTAGCCGGACAGAGTGTGTTTCACTTTCATATCCACTTAATACCGAGGTATAAAGATGATGGAGTTAATGTTAGTTGGGAAAGTAAACAAGCAAATGATCAAGAATTAGAAGAGATTAAAAGGAGGATATACAAATGATGGTAGAAAATTTTATGACTAAAGAAGTGAAGTGTGTAGTAACTGAGGACAATATATTAAAAGCAGCAAAAATAATGGCAGAACTAAACATTGGTTGTGTACCAGTAAAAAATAATGATAAAGTAATAGGAATGGTAACAGATAGAGATATCGTTATTAGGGGACTTGCATCTGATAAAGATTTATCAAAAATAAAATGTGAAGATGTAATGAGTCATACAGTTATGAGTATAGATAAAAATGAAAGTGCAGGAGTAGCTTTGAAATTTATGGCAGAACATAAAATAAGAAGACTTATGGTTACTGATAATGGTGAATTAGCTGGTGTTATTTCAATTGGAGACATTGCTGATAGTGAATTTTCTGTTGAAGACATAGGGAGAACGCTTTCAAAAATAAGTGAGAAATAAAGAGTAACACAAGATTACAATTATAATTGGAGGAGATTTATATGGATTTTAATAACATGAATAATATGAATAACAATAATAATCATGGTGTTTATCAAACAAGTTTTTCAGGTATTATGAATAAAGTGTATGGAATAATGTTTTTAGGTCTTTTGCTTACAGCAGGAATTGCATATGCAGTATCGAGTAGTCCTACAATGATGAATTTAATATATGAGAATATGGTATTATTAATAGTACTAATAGTAGTTGAATTAGGACTTGTATGGTACCTATCGAGTAGAGTTCTTGAGATGAGTAGTGGTAAGGCAATGTTTATGTTTGGACTATATTCTGCACTTAATGGAATTACATTAGCATATATATTTATAGTATATGATTTGGGTGCAATATATATGGCATTCTTCACAACAGCGATAACATTTGGAGTTATGAGTGTTTATGGATATTTTACTAAAACAGATTTGACTGGTATAGGTAAGATACTATTTTTTGGACTTATAGGTATAATAATAGCAAGTGTAGTTAATATGTTTGTAGGAAGTTCACAAGTGAATTTATATATAAGTTATGCAGGTGTTATAATATTTTTAGGACTTACAGCGTATGATACACAAAAAATTAAAGAAGTATACTCTCAAGTTCCAAATGAAAATGTTGCAGTACTTGGAGCATTAACTCTGTATTTAGATTTTATTAACTTATTCCTAATGTTACTTAGAATATTTGGTATGAATAAAGATTGAAAAACTGCAATAATTAATTTAAGAGGAGACTTTTGTTATGAACAAAATAATATTTACTGGTGGTGGAACTGCTGGGCATGTAGTGCCTAATATGGTTCTAATATCAGAACTTAGTAAAGAAGGTTGGGATATAAACTATATAGGTAGTGAAAATGGTATGGAAAGAGAGCTTATAGAAAAGATGGGCACACCATATCATGCCATAGCTACAGGAAAGCTTAGGAGATATTTTGATGTAAAAAACTTTACAGACCCATTTAAAGTAATAAAGGGAGTATTTGAAGCAGTAGGAGTGATAAGAAAAATAAAGCCAGATATCCTTTTCTCTAAGGGTGGATTTGTCTCTGTACCTGCAGTACTTGCTGGATGGTTAAATGGAGTACCTGTCATTATACATGAATCTGACATGACACCAGGGCTTGCAAACAAAATATCAATGGCATTTTCAAAAAAAGTATGTGTTAACTTTCCAGAAACTCTAAGTTACATAGGCAAAAATAAAGCAGTGCTCACAGGAACACCAATGAGAGAAGAACTATTTAAAGGAAGCAAATTAAAAGGGTTTGAAATTTGTGAATTTAATAAAGAAAAACCAGTTCTATTACTTATAGGTGGTAGCCAGGGTTCAAAAAAATTAAATAGTATTCTAAGGGACGGAATAAATGAGTTACTTGAAAAGTTTCAAATTGTGCATTTATGTGGAAAAGGCAATATTGACAAAGAACTAAGTAGTATAAATAGCTACAAACAGTTTGAATATTTAACAGATGAGTTAACACACATATTTGCGATTACAGATATTGTTGTATCAAGAGCAGGAGCTAATACAATATATGAATTATTACAACTACAAAAACCAAATATTTTAATACCACTATCTGCAAAATCAAGTAGAGGCGATCAAATATTAAATGCAAAATCATTTCAAAAGCAGGGCTTTAGCATAGTTCTTGATGAGGATGAAATTACTACAAAAGATTTTGTGAACAAAATCTACGAACTTTATGATAATAGAGAAATATATATAAATAATATGAAGAAAAGTACATTGAAAGATGGAAAAGATGCAATTATCAGTTTAATAAAACAAGAATCAAAAAAATCGAGCTAATGCTCGATTTTTTTGATTACATATATCTTCTACTTCTAAGTCTTGGTCGACATGAACGACAACCTGAAAAATCATCCTTATCGTCGTCATCAAGATTAAAAGCAGATACAGCAGTTTTATAAGGTTCTCTTCTGCCGTTACAATTTATACAGTCTTCGTTACAACCACAACCAAACTCACAATCATAACCACACATATTATCTTCGGTTATAAAGTGTTTGCCCTTTTCGCAGAAAATATCTTCCTCATATTCATCAGGCATATATAAATCATTCTCGGGTAACATTTCATCATTTTCGTAAGCACCTCTCACATCCATGTTAGGTGAAACATTATTTTGGTAAGCACCGCTCACATCCATGTTAGGTGAAACATTGTTTTGGTAAGCACCGCTCACATCCATGTTAGGTGAAACATTATTTTGATAAGCACCTCTTACATCCATGTTAGGTGAAACATTATTTTGATAAGCACCTCTTACATCCATGTTAGGTGAAACATTGTTTTCGTAAGCACCTCTTACATCCATATTAGGTGAAACATTGTTTTCGTAAGCACCTCTCACATCCATGTTAGGTGAAACATTGTTTTGGTAAGCACCTCTCACATTCATATTAGGTGAAATATTATTTTCATAATTATCTCCCATGAAAAGAGGTTCGAAATCTTCATCTTCCATGTCAAAATCATTTTCTATTGGTAGCTCTTTGTTTACACCTAGAACATTATTATCGTTTTCCATTGCTCTGTAGCTTATACAGAACCTTTTGTAATAGTTTTCAAGAATGTTATAATGCATAATTTCAGCTCTCAATATGGTGGTAAGTATCGTCTTAATGCGTGTATCTGCTATCTCACTTATTAATTTTCTATATCCGTCAATACCAGCTTTTTTTAGAGACATATCAGATTTTAACATATCACAAATATTTTTCTTATAATCTACCAATTTAGCAGACCAATACTCTGATTTATGATTGCTATATTTATACTCAGGGTCACCACCAAGCGTTATAATTAAGTCAGCAAGGATGTGCATATGTTCCATATCATCAACGTGTATTTCTTCTACATCTTCTGCTAAATCTTTATTAACATCCTCATAAAAGTTTAAATGATACATATATTGCATAACCAGTGTAAGCTCGCTTACTTCACCAGCATAAATATTCATTAACATATCAGCATAATCTCTGTTTAAATCCATGGTATTTGCTTCTGGATTTATAGGTTTATTATTTGAAGTATAGTTGTCATACATAAAAAATCCCCCCCTTTAATATGTTACCAGATACCGATACCACACGATAGTTGCAAAAATTTTAATGGTATTTGGTATTCGATTATCATTATATAATATGTTAAATTATCAAAAATGTTTACCAATAAAAAAGCATCTCACTAAATGAGAGATGCAGATGGGTATATTTAATAATTATAATAATTGCCTCTAGCAAAAGGACAAGATGGACGATATCTAATATCAATCTGATTGCAGTTAAAACAACAACAGTCATTAGGCCACACTAAACCAAAACTGGGATTAAGACCTTTAGTGCCTCTGCAACAGCCGCAACCTATATAATGTAAACCTAAAACATACATAATTTCACCTCCGAATTAGGGAATCAATTTAATGAATATGCTTGTACATATAGAGGGGGAATATCCTCTTACTATATTATATGAAATAGGAGGTGAGAATGTGAATATAGGGCATAGTTGAAATAAAATAATAATAAAAGATGATAAAAATTCAAAAATATAAAATCATTAGTATGAAATACTAAAAAATGGTTATATTAATAGTAGTATAATTTTTAAAAATTGTGCATTATGCATTGAATACGAGGTGAATAAATATGACACAGCATCTTACAGCTGAAACATTTAATACGGAAGTAATGAATTCATCAGAACCAGTACTTGTGGATTTTTATGCTACATGGTGTGGCCCTTGCAAAATGATGGCTCCAGTGATAGAAGAACTAGCAGAAGAATTAAAAGGTGAAGCAAAAATATTCAAAGTAGACATAGACAAAGCACAAGAACTAGCTAGAAGATATAGCATAATGAGCGTTCCAACATTTATGATATTTAAAGATGGAGAGGTAAAGGATCAAGTATTAGGTGCAGTACCAAAACAACAATTAGCGGATAAAATAAAGAATAGTTAACGGTGGCTATAAACAGCACCGTTTTTTTATTTACTAGGAAAGTCCTCCGATTTGTCATTGCGAGGAACGAAGCAATCTCGTATTTTCAAGCATAAAAATAAAAACGTGCTGGTTAAATTCATTTTTTATTATGTTTTTTGTAAGTTATAATATTGAAAAAAATGCATTTTTTTACTTGCAAAAAATATATTTAATGGTATAATAGAAAATATAAAATAGTTTGATAGTCAAACATAATTTGGAGGTAAGGGCACAATGAGTAAATTATTGGAGAATAAAAACATTATAATTATGGGAGTAAGAAATAAATGGAGTATTGCATGGGGTATTGCAGAGAAGGCAGCAAAAGAGGGGGCAAACTTGATATTTACATGCCAGTCAGATAGGTCGATAGAGATGACTAATAAGCTTATCAGTGAACTAGGGAATTTTGAGGTTATAGATTGTAATGTGTCATCAGATGAGAGTATAGAAAATGCATTTAGTATAATAAAAGAAAAGTATGGTATTATTCATGGTGTAGTACATGCGGTGGCTCATGCAAAAACAGAAGATTTGCAGAATGATTTTGTAATGACATCTAGGGATGGATTTTTGCATGCCCTTAATATAAGTGCATACTCACTTGTAGGAGTAACTAGATGTGCTAAAGAACTAATGACAGAAGGCGGAAGTATAGTAACACTTACATATCTTGGTTCAGAAAAGGTAATAAAAAATTATAATGTAATGGGTGTAGCTAAAGCAGCACTTGAGTGTAGTGTAAGATATTTGGCGAATGACCTTGGACGAGATAATATAAAAGTAAATGCCATATCAGCAGGTCCGATTAAGACACTTGCTGCAAAAGGAATAAAAGATTTTAACACAATACTTGACATAGTTGAAGAAAAGGCACCACTAAGAAAAAATGTAACAATAGAAGATGTAGGAAACACAGCAACATATCTACTAAGTGAATTATCGACTGGGGTAACAGGTGAAGTAATACATTTAGATAGTGGATATAGTATAATGGGTCTGTGAACAATGCATAATTAAAAGACAAAGTCGGTGGGTTGTATGAAAAGTGAAGAGGTTAATACGCTTAATGAATTGTTAGTTAAAAATTTTAAAGATATTTTAAGAACAGAAGAAAAGGTTTTAAATGATAAGGAAGAAACGAAAGAATTATCAATGAATGAGATACATACCCTTGAAATAATAGGAATAGATGGGCAATTAATAATGAGTGAGATATCTAGAAAATTAAGAATAACGATAAGCACTTTATCAATAACTATTAGTAGACTCCTAAAAAAAGGATATATTAAAAAAGTAAAATCAGATATTGATAGAAGGGCGATAAAAATAGGTCTTACAGGAAAAGGAATAATAGCGTTTAAAGCACACGAGCAGTTTCATAAAGAAATGATAGATGCTGTAATAAAAGAATTATCGATTGACGAATTCAAAGTAATAATTGAATTTTTAGGTAGAATAAATAAGTTTTTTTCTAATAAGTACAAGTAAAATGATTGTAAGGAGAATATTATGATAAAAAACATTAAGATAATAGGATATGGTAGTTGCACCCCATCAAATGTGGTAACAAATCATGATTTGTCTGAGATTATTGATACTACAGACGAATGGATTTCAAAAAGAACAGGTATAAAAGAACGAAGAATATCTAAAGGTGAATCAACCTCGAGTTTAGCAATAGCTGCAGCAAAGAAAGCTTTGAATGTAGCTGGTATAACAGCGGCAGAGTTAGATTTAATAATAGTTGCGACTTCTACACCTGATTGTTTTTTTCCATCAACAGGATGTATTGTTCAGAGTGAGATAGGTGCTATAAATGCCACCAGCTTTGATTTAGCAGGAGCCTGCACTGGTTTTGTATATGCAACTGATGTTGCAATACAATACCTGAAGACGGGTAGATTTAAAAGAGCTTTGGTTATCGGTGCAGAAGTTATGTCAAAGATTATTGATTGGAATGACAGGGGAACTGCAATATTATTTGGTGATGGAGCAGGAGCTATAGTGATAACGACAACTGATGAAAAGAAAATAACAGAGGTATATACTAAATCAGATGGCACAAAATCTGAGGTATTAAAACTCCCAGCTGTACCAATAATAGATATGTATGATAATGTAAAAGTGATAGATAGAAGTATAATGACTATGAATGGGCAAGAAGTTTTCAAATTTGCATGTAATGTAATAATTGAAACCATAGATGAGTTAATTTCAAAATCAAATATTAAGCTAGAAGATGTTGATTATATTGTTTTACATCAAGCAAACAGTAGAATAATAGAATATGTTTCAAATAAAGTAAATATTAATATAGAAAAGTTTTTTATGAATCTAGACAAGTATGGAAATACATCTGCTGCAAGCATACCGATAGCCTTAGATGAAATGTATGGGAAAAACATGCTGAAATCAGGACAAAAACTGATGTTAATTGGTTTTGGTGGAGGGCTTACTTGGGGAGGAATATTACTCGAATTATAAAATTTATTATTTATTTTGTAAAAAAAGTAAAAAAATAGTTGACAATTTGCAAAAAAAAATATAAAGTATAGTATGTAAATACCATATTTTATTATATATTATTCAAGGGGGCTTATAAAATGATATACGACAAAATCAAGGAAATAATAATTGATCAATTAGGAGTAAATGGGGAAGAAATAACAATGGAAGCAAGTTTTACTGATGATCTGGGTGCAGATTCATTAGATGTTTTCCAAATAGTTATGGCTATTGAGGAAGAATTCGATATGGAAGTAGCAGAAAATGATGCAGAAAAGATAAAGACTGTTGGCGACGCTGTAAAATATATTGAATCAAAAACTGAGTAATTGAATACTTTATATTAAAAGGTCAAGTACACAGGTATTTGGCCTTTTATATGTAAAAATAGTTTGCATGTCAAAGTAGTTTTAGAGGAGGACAAAAATGAAAAATTCAAGAATAACAGATATGTTTGGTGTAAAATACCCAATACTACAAGGTGCAATGGCTTGGATAGCGGATAGTTCTCTTGCAGCAGCGGTTTCAAATGCTGGGGGACTAGGCATTATAGCTGGCGGTAATGCACCAGTTGATATTGTAAGAGAGGAAATAAAGAAAGCAAAGAAACTTACAGATAAACCATTTGGATTAAATATAATGCTTCTTAGTCCTTTTGCTGATGATATAGCAAAGCTTGCATGTGAAGAAAAATTAGCATTTGTAACAACAGGAGCAGGAAACCCAAGCAAATATATGGAAATGTGGAAAGCAGCAGGAATAAAAGTAATCCCGGTAGTTCCATCAGTAGCATTAGCCATAGGTATGGAAAGAATAGGGGCAGATGCTGTAATTGCTGAAGGACTTGAAGGTGGAGGACATATTGGTAAATTGACAACAATGGTACTAATACCACAAGTTGTGGATGCAGTGAGTATACCTGTAATAGCCGCAGGGGGAATTGGAGACGGTCGAGGAATAGCAGCAGCAAAGATGCTAGGAGCGGATTGTGTACAAATTGGTACTAGATTTTTAGTAGCAAAAGAATGTACAGTACATATAAATTACAAAGAAAAAGTATTAAAAGCAACAGATATTGATACAGTTGAAACAGGACGATGCACAGGACACCCAGTAAGAGTACTTAGAAATCCATTATCAAGAATGATGATGAAAATGGAATCAGAAATGGACGATAAATCAGCGGCAATAGAATTTGAAAAGATGGGTTTAGGAACATTGCAATTGGCGGCTCGTGGAGGAGATGTTCAAAACGGATCAATAATGGCAGGACAAATAGCTGGGATGGTTCACAAAGAGCAAACAGCTAAGGAAATGATAGAAGAAATGGTAGATGAGGCATATAAATTATTAAATATATAAATACTTATATGAATAATGTGTGTTGAAATCTCCTCTAGCTGTCATTGCGAGAAGGAATAACGAAGCAATCTCGTCTTTTATTGAATGAAATACTGAGATTGCTTCGTCGAGAAGAACACTCTCGCTCGCAATGACAGGCTGGGAGAACTATTCACTATCCACTATTACCTACTAAAACGGAGGATTTCATATGAGAAAAATAGCATTTTTATTTGCAGGTCAAGGGGCACAGTATATTGGAATGGGTAAAGAATTGTATGAAAACTATTCTGAAGCCAGAGATGTTTTTGATATTGCAAATGAAGTTTTAGACATAGATGTAAATGAGTTATGCTTCAATGGACCCAAAGAGGAACTTGATATAACTAAAAATACACAGCCAACTGTGCTTACTACGAGTATTGCAGCACTTAGGGTGTTAGTAAAAAATAATATAAAGCCTGATGTAGTTGCAGGACTAAGTTTAGGCGAATATGGAGCATTAGTATGTAGTGGAGTTTTGGAGTTTAAAGATGCAGTAAAATTAGTACAAAAAAGAGGCAAGTATATGGAAGAGGCGTTGCCAAACGGTGTAGGAAGTATGGCAGCTATTATAGGATTAGAAAGAGAAAAGATAGTGCAGGTATGTGAATGTTTAAGCACAGAAGGATTTGTAACACCAGCAAACTATAATTGCCCAGGGCAAGTTGTTATTGCAGGTGAAACTGCTATGATTGATAAGGCATGTGAAGCTATGAAAGAGGCAGGAGCAAAAATTGCTATGAAACTACCAGTAAGTAGTGCATTTCATACTAAAATGCTACAAGACGCAGCAGATAAACTGAAAGTTGAGTTAGAGAACATAAATATAAATAATATGAAAATTCCGGTTATAACAAATGTTACAGCCGATTACATAGAAGATATTAAAGAAGTGAAAGAAATTCTAGTTAAACAAGTGACTAGTCCAGTTTTGTGGGAAGACACCATAAAAAGGATGATAGATGATGGCGTAGACACATTTATCGAGATAGGCCCAGGTAAAACATTATCAGGGTTTGTAAAAAAGATAGATAAAACGAAAACTATACTTAATGTGGAAGATGGAGCTTCGTTAGAAAAGACGATGGAAGAATTGAAAAAATTAAAATAAGAGGATAGGGGGCATGTTTTGGCCTAAGTATTCGATTATAAAGGAGCGAGGTTTATGTTGGAAGATAAAGTAGCTGTAGTTACTGGAGCGAGTAGTGGGATAGGTAGAGAGATAGCATTGACTTTAGCTTTAAAAGGTGCTAAAATAGTAGTAAATTATAGGGGAAATGATGAGGAAGCAAATAAGGTTGTATTAGATATTGAAAACGCAGGATCAAAAGCAATAGCAGTTAAGGGTGATGTGAGTAAAGCTACAGATATGGAAAAACTTATAAAAACAGCCGTTAGTACATTTGGAAAAGTAGATATACTAGTAAATAATGCGGGAATAACCAAAGATAATCTACTACTTAAGATGACGGATGAACAGTTTAGTGATGTAATAGATATAAATTTAAAAGGAACTTTTAACTGTACAAAAGCGGTTACAAAATACATGTTAAAACAAAGAAGTGGGAAAATAATAAACATAGCATCAGTAATAGGTATAGTTGGAAATGCAGGGCAATCTAATTATGCAGCGAGTAAGGCAGGAATTATTGGTTTCACAAAATCAGTAGCGAAAGAACTTGCATCAAGAGGCATAACAGCAAATGCAGTAGCACCTGGATTTATAAGAACTAAAATGACAGATATACTTTCAGAAGATGTAAAACAGGAAATATTAAAAAACATACCACTAAAGAAATTCGGAGAGGCACAAGATGTTGCAAAGATAGTAGCGTATTTAGCATCAGATGATGCAAATTACATAACAGGTCAAGTAATAAACATAGATGGCGGAATGGTAATGTAAATTAAATAAAACGGAGGGAAAAAAATGAAAAGAGTTGTAATAACAGGACTTGGGGCGATTACTCCACTAGGTAACGATGTAGATACTTTTTGGGATAATATTAAACAAAATAAATGTGCGATAGAGAATATCACTAAATTTGATATTACAGACTATAAGACAAAGCTTGCAGCAGAAGTAAAAGACTTTGAAGTTGAGAAGTATATTGATAAAAAAGAAGCAAAAAGATTAGACCAGTTTTCTCACTATGCTATTGCAGCGGCAAAACAGGCATTAGAAGATTCTAAGGTAGTTGTAGAAGATGTAGATGTAAATAGATTTGGAGTGTATATTGGTTCAGGGATTGGGGGTATGTCTACTTGGGAAGATGAAAGTAGAAACCTAATTCAAAAGGGAAACAAGAGAATTTCTCCATTTTTCATACCAATGACGATAGGCAATATGGCAGCAGGGAATGTTGCTATAGCGGTAGGCGCAAAAGGGCCTTGCCTTTCTATCGTAACAGCTTGTGCAACAGGTACGCATAGCATAGGTGAAGCGTATAGACTTATAAAATCAGGTGGCGCAGATGTTATGCTTGCTGGAGGTTCAGAGTCTTCTATTACTCAAATGGGTATTGCAGGGTTCGAGGCACTTAGAGCTTTAAGCTTTAGTCACGACAAAGATAGAGCATCTATTCCTTTCGATAACGAAAGAGATGGTTTCGTAATGGGTGAAGGAGCAGGAGTTATAGTGCTTGAAAACCTTGAATTTGCGCAAAGTCGCGGAGCAAGGATATATGGTGAGTTAGTTGGATATGGTTCTACATGTGATGCATATCATATGACTTCTCCAGCACCAGAAGGAGAAGGCGCTGCAAGGGCTATGCAAGTAGCAATAAGTGATGCAGGAATAAGCAAAGAAAGTATAGACTATATAAATGCACACGGAACGAGTACAAAATATAATGATGAAAACGAAACAAAAGCTATAAAAGCTGTTTTTGGGGAGCATGCGTATAAACTAGCAGTTAGCTCTACGAAGTCAATGATAGGTCACTTACTTGGAGCAGCAGGTGGAGTAGAAGCTGTAATATGTGCAAAAGCTATAGTTGATGGATTTATGCCTGCTACGATAAACTATAGAGAAAAAGACCCAGAATGTGATTTGGATTATATACCAAATATAGGTAGGGAAAAGGAAGTAAATTGTGTAATGTCAAATTCTCTTGGATTTGGTGGTCACAATGCATGTATAATAATTAAAAAATTTACAGAATAAATTGCAAATTTGAGACGGAGGCGAAAGTATTGGATATAAAAGAAATAAATGAGCTTATTGATAAAATAAACGAGTCAAAATTAACAGAGTTTAGGTATGAAACTGAGAATCTTAATTTAGTGATAAAGAAAGAAAAAGCAGAGGTTACATATGAGGAAAGTCACACAGCACAAAAGATGATTCCACAGGTTGCTGTAAATACAATATTAGCATCGGAACAAACAACAAATGTGGTACCTGTACAAGAAGAAAACCAAGATCATATAGTTAAATCACCTATCGTTGGTACATATTATGCAGCAGCAAATGCAAAAGCAGAAGCGTTTGTAAAAGTAGGCGATAAAGTAAAAAAAGGTGATGTTTTATGTATAATAGAAGCAATGAAACTCATGAATGAAATAGAATCAGAAGCAACAGGAGAAATCATAGATATTCTTGTGAAAAATGCACAGATGGTAGAATACGGACAACCATTATTTGTAGTAAAAGAGTAGTCGAAGCAAAGCTTGGACTACTATGTTTGTATGAACTGCTGTGTTAATGTATTAGGGTAATAGTTTAATCTCTTTGGGTTTAATTCCCCGTCGGCTTGCCGCGTTCTTGTCATTGCGAGGAGGTTCTTTCGACGAAGCAATCTCGTTTTTGAAAGATGAGATTGCTTCGCAAAAAACGCTCGCAATGACAACATGATACCCCGTCGGCTTGCCATGGGGAGGTTCATTGTTCTCCCCTGCAAAAGGGAGGAACCAAAGGCACAATTCTTAGCAAATATATTTAGAATAAAATAAGAGGTGATATAAATGTTAAATATAATGGAAATTCAACAGATAATTCCTCATAGACATCCATTTTTACTAGTGGATAAGGCTGAAATAGATGAAGCTAATAATAAAGCGATTGGTTATAAAAATGTAACAATCAATGAGCATTTTTTCATTGGGCATTTTCCAGGAAATCCAGTAATGCCAGGTGTTCTTATAATAGAAGCACTTGCTCAAGTAGGAGCAATATATATATTAAGCAAAGAAGCATTCAAAGGTAAAACAGCATATTTTGGTGCTATAAATAATGCCAGATTTAAAAGAATGGTTGTTCCAGGGGATGTTTTAAAACTAGAAATTGAGATAATAAAGATGAAAGGTCCAGTAGGAATAGGGCACGCAGTAGCCACAGTAGATGGTGAACTAGCTGCAGAAGCCGAATTGACATTTGTAATAAAATAGATAGCAGAAAAAAAACAGATATTGCTCCATTGCTTTAGAGCGGATGGGTCGTGTCAGCTATTTGATATCTAAACGAAGGAGTGAAGAACATGTTTAAAAAAATACTTATTGCTAATCGCGGAGAGATTGCGATAAGAATAATAAGAGCCTGTAGGGAAATGGGTATTGAAACAGTGGCTGTTTATTCAAAGGTGGATAAAGATGCTTTGCATACACAAATGGCTGATGAGGCGATATGCATAGGTGAAGCAGCTTCACAAGATAGTTATTTAAATATACAAAACATACTTAGTGCGACTATTCTTTCTGGTGCAGAAGCAATACACCCAGGTTTTGGATTTTTATCTGAAAACAGTAGGTTTGCAAGGATGTGCCAGGAATGCAACATAAAATTTATAGGACCAAAACCAGAAGTAATTGATAAAATGGGAAATAAATCAAAAGCTAGAGAAATAATGAAGCAAGCTGGTATCAGTGTAGTACCTGGATCAGAAGGCATAGTGCTAGATGGCTATGAAGCATTAAAGCTAGCAGATAAAATAGGATATCCAGTTATGATTAAAGCTTCAGCAGGTGGTGGCGGAAGAGGCATGAGGCTTGCTAGACAAAGGGAAGAGTTTTTGAAATTGTTTGACACTGCCCAAACAGAAGCCAAAATAGGATTTGGAGACCCATCTATGTATGTAGAAAAATTCATAGAAAACCCAAAACACATAGAAATTCAAATACTAGCCGATGAACACGGCAATGTAATACATTTAGGTGAAAGAGACTGTTCTATCCAAAGAAGACATCAAAAGATGATTGAGGAAGCACCGTCAGTGCTTTTAGATGAAGTTCTAAGAAAGAAAATGGGTGAAACTGCGGTAAGAGCTGCCAGGACTGTAAAATATCAGAATGCAGGTACTATAGAGTTTTTAGTAGATAAAAATAAAAATTTCTATTTTATGGAGATGAACACAAGAATTCAGGTGGAACATCCAATAACAGAAATGATAACAGGAATCGATATAGTTAAAGAACAAATACTGATAGCAACAGGAAAAAAACTTGAAATTATGCAAAAAGATGTTAAAATAAATGGTCATGCAATAGAATGTAGAATAAATGCAGAGGATCCAGAGCATAACTTTAGACCATCACCAGGAAAGATAGAAAACATGCATATTCCAGGGGGCTTAGGCGTTAGAGTGGACAGTGCTATTTATAATGGATACACAATTCCACCCAATTACGATTCAATGCTCACAAAGCTTATTGTTCACGCTAAAACAAGAACAGAAGCAATAGCAAAAATGAAGAGAGCACTGAGTGAGTTTATAGTAGATGGAGTAAAGACAAATATAGACTTTCACTTCCAAATTTTAAATAATGAAATGTTTAAAAATGGAACATATGACACAGGTTTTATTGAGCATATGAAGGAAGGAATTAGATGACAAAGTACAAAGTGCAAAGTGAAAATGGCAAAGAAAAAGAATATAGATGGATAGTTTTTAAATTTGTACTTTGAACCTTGTTCTTTGTACTTTGAAAACCGGAGGTTTTATATATGGGAATGTTTAGTTCGAAAAAATACATTACACTTGATATAAGGAAACATATTGAGACAAGCGATAAGTCAGAAGATAAGGAATATAAGCCTTATATACCTAATGGTATGTGGGTTAAATGTCCTGAGTGCGGAATGACTTTATATAAGGAAGATCTTGAAAAGGGAAATTTGGTTTGTATTCATTGTCACTCACATTTGAGGATGGGAGTTGCAGAGAGGATAAAACTTATAATAGATGAGGGTACATTTGAAGAAATTGATAGAAATATAGAAAGTGATAATCCGCTTAATTTTACTGATTACGATATAAAAAAATATCAAAATAAAACAGGACTTAAGTCAGCGGTAGTAACAGGAAAAGGAAATATAAATAAACACCCAATTATGGTAGCTATTATGGAGTTTGGATTTAAGGGTGGCAGCATGTCAGTGGCCGAAGGTGAAAAAATAACTAGAGCTATTGAAAAGGCGACTGCTGAAAAACTGCCGATTATTATATTCACTGCATCAGGTGGAGCAAGGATGGAAGAAGGGATATTCTCTCTTATGCAAATGGCTAAAACGAGTGCAGCGCTTGCAAGGCATAGCCAAGCAGGACTGTTATACATAACTGTACTTACCGACCCAACAACAGGAGGAATTACAGCAAGTTTTGCAATGCTTGGAGATATTATACTTGCAGAACCAGGAACTCTAGTCGGATTTGCTGGAAAACGCGTAATAGAACAGACTATCAAACAACAGTTGCCTAATGGATTTCAGACATCAGAGTTCTTATTAGAACATGGATTTATAGATAAAATAGTACCAAGAGGCGAACTTAAAACAACGATTGGGAAAATATTAGAAATGCATAAGATAGATTAGAAGGATGTGGTTTACATGAATAAAGTGTGGAGTAAAGTTGAGCTTGCGAGACATGCAGACAGACCAGCAGCTCTTGATTATATAAATATAATATTTACTGATTTTATAGAGCTACACGGAGATAGGCTATTTGCGGATGACAAGGCTTTTGTATGTGGTATCGCGAAGTTTAACGACCAGCCTGTAACAATCATAGCGCAACAAAAAGGAAGAAATACAAAAGAAAAAATAGAGAGAAACTTTGCTATGCCTCATCCAGAGGGATATAGAAAGGCACTTAGGTTTATGAAACAGGCAGAGAAATTTAAGCGTCCGATTATTTGTTTTGTAGATACGCCAGGAGCATTTTGTGGAATAGGAGCAGAAGAAAGAGGGCAAGGTGAAGCAATAGCGAGAAATTTACTAGAGATGTCGCAGCTAAAGGTGCCAGTAATTTCAATCATAATAGGTGAAGGTGGAAGTGGTGGAGCACTTGCTGTAGCTGTAGCTGATGAAGTATGGATGCTGGAAAACTCAATATATTCTATACTTTCACCAGAAGGTTTTGCAACTATATTATGGAAAAATTCGGCACGAGCTAAAGAAGCTGCTGAAATCATGAAGATGACTGCGGAAGACTTAAAAGGATTTGGGATTATTGATAAAATAATAAGAGAGAAAAAAGGTGGAGCACATAGAGATGTAAACTATACTGCAAACCATATGAAAGATGAGATTGCGGCTAGTCTGAAAAGACTAAAAGCGAAGTCGATGGAAAAATTGTTGGATGATAGATATGATAAGTTTAGGAAGATGGGACCTTATAAATTAGGGGATGTATAAAACATCTCCTTTTGTTTATTTAAAGATAGTTCTCTTTCTTTTTGAAAGCCCAAAAAGAAACAAAAAGTCTTTTCTATCTCTAAATCTCCTGCTAGGAGACTTTGCTCGCAAACTTTTGCTACTCCGCTATCGCGTCACACGCACGGTTGCGAGTAAGGAGCTTACGCGAATTTATAAAAGATAAAATAAAAAAAGAAAATGTATGAGTCTTGAATTTGAGTTGAAATTCAAATCACATTCATCTATCTAAATCTACTTGCATATCCGCATCTTTTGCATAAATCTTCTGTGAGTTTGTTATCGCAGAAGCCTTTTTTTATTGAGGTTACACGATCGCTTGCTACTATTTCGCTAAATTTTTGTTTGAAGATATTACCGAGGTTTACATTGCCTTCGTGATCGAGGCAGCAAGGAACTACGGTGCCATCTACTAGTATGCCTATTTGAGCACGGAGGCCGTGACATGTTCCGGTGTCTGAGAGGGGGGCGATGGTTATATCTGGCCAGTCAAACTTCTCGTCGAAGTTAAAGTATACTTTATCCATAACCTTATGTTGACTATGTGAGCCTTGGTTCCACATTCTAAATGATATTATAGCATCTGAGTTGCTTCTTACTTTCTTTATAGCATAGACTATATTATTCCAGTAATCGATGAAGTCAGATTCACTATCGTTTTCGAAACTATGTAGAGATATATTGATTTGCCTTAAAGCTTTGTTGTTGGCCAGAATATCAGATTTTTCCTTGAGTAGAACTCCATTGGTTGTCAAATTTGCCTTTAAGTCATACTTGTCACACAAGTCCAAAATTTCACCAATATGAGGATGTAAGAGAGGCTCCCCTTTTATATGGAGACAAACATAATCTGAAAAGGGTTTCACCTCTGAGAGTATGTGCTCAAAATCTGCGACGCTCATAAAATTAGCTTCGCGCTTAGTGACTGGGCAGAAAGAACATCTCATATTGCAGACATTGGTTATTTCTATATATATTCGTTTAAATCTTTTTGTTTTCATAGTTGTTCCTCTTTTCTAAATCATAATTATAATATAACAGAAAAGAGTAATTCTTTCAAGAAAAAAAGCTGAAAATCTTTTTATATAGCAGATTCACAAGAAAACAAAAAAATTAATTTGAATTAAAAAAATTTAAAAAGTTTAAGAAATTTTAAAATATCTCTAAAGTAATTTTACATGTACTCCGATATACATAATATCTAAAAGAAATAAAAAGATATATACAAAAAATATACTAAAAAACTTTCAAGGAGGAATTAACATGAGAATCAATAATAACATACCAGCATTAAACACTTATGGTAAAATGGCAGCAGCAGGGGCTAGTCAAGCCAAATCAATGGAGAAATTATCTTCGGGTTTAAGGATCAATAGAGCAGGGGATGATGCAGCTGGTCTTGCTATATCTGAAAAGATGAGAGGTCAGATAAGAGGATTAGGACAGGCAGCTAGAAATGCACAAGATGGTATATCAATGATACAAACAGCAGAAGGTGCATTGAATGAAACTCACTCAATATTACAAAGAATGAGAGAGCTAGTAGTGCAATCAAATAATGATACAAATACAACAGCAGATAAAAGTGCTATTCAAAAAGAGTTAGACCAATTAGCTGGAGAAGTAGATGGTATAGCAGGAAGAACTGAATTTAACGGAAAGAATTTGTTACAAGGAACAGTAGGGTTGAAATTAGATGCAGTAGGAGATGGCGATTTAGACGGATTAGATGAGGTTGGAGGTGTACTTTTAACAGGATATACTGTTGATGTATCAAAAGCTACAGCTGGTGCTACATATACTTTTGGTCATGTGGATGGTAGTGCAGTTATTTCATTATCAGATGGAGCAACTACTCAAAGTATAACATTATCAGGAGCTGGTGGTGCATATGGAGCAGGGGAAGTTCTTGACTTTGATAAACTAGGTGTAAAAATCACATTAGGTTCAGCAGGTGCGTTTGATGAAACTGCTGTAGATCCAGGATTTTTATTAAATGGTAAAACATTAATAACTGAAGATGATGCGACTATAGCAGGAAAAGCTGCTATACAAATAGGAGCAAATGCTGGACAAACATTAGATATAACTATTGGAGATATGAGAGCAACAGCTTTAGGTAGCACAGCAGCAGCAACTTTTGCAGTTGATGGTGTAAATGTTAATACACAAACTTTTGTAGATAATTTATCAGTTATAGATCAAGCAATTATAGATGTTTCTGATGAGCGTTCTAAACTTGGAGCATATCAAAATAGACTTGACCATACAATCAGTAACTTAGATACATCAGCTGAGAACTTAACAGCAGCAGAATCTCGTATAAGAGACGTAGATATGGCAAAAGAAATGATGACATTAACTAAGAATAATATATTACAACAAGCTGCACAAGCAATGCTTGCACAGGCTAATAAAAATCCTGAGGGAGTATTACAACTTCTTAGATAAACAAATACAATGAAAAAAGCTCGTAAGAGCTTTTTTTATTTACTAGGAGTTGAGTTAGGGTTAGAGTAAGGGTCCTCCCCCTGCGAAGGGGAGCTAGAGGGGGAAACAGTTTATTTAATTTATTTTAAATAGTCCTGTTTCTTTTTGACAGCCCAAAAAGAAACAAAAAAGCCTTTTCACCCTAAATCCCGCTGGAACTTTGCTCGCAAACTTTTGCTATTCGAGCATCTGCTCTCACACGCACGATTGCTAGATAGGAGCTTCGCGAATTTATTTACATGATTAAAAGATTAAAAGATTGAAAGATTAAAATATATGATAAAAATATGGGAAAATCTCTTTTAGAATGCAGATGTTGGGGGTTTTAGGAATATTACAAAAAAAAATAAAAAAAAATACTTTTAGTATAAACTTGACAAAAATTATGTCGATATGTATAATGAAGGTAAGGTAGTGCACAATCTTACCGACTATATGGGCAAGGATGCTCAAAAAAATTTAATTATCTCAAGGAGGAGATTATTATGAGAATTAACAATAACGCAATGGCATTAAACACTTTTGGGAACTTAACAAGAGCTGGTGAAAACCAAGCTAAATCTATGGAAAAATTATCATCAGGATTAAGAATTAACAAAGCTGGGGATGATGCAGCAGGACTTGCAATATCTGAAAAGATGAGGGGTCAAATAAGAGGATTAGGTCAAGCTTCAAGAAATGCACAAGATGGTATATCTATGATACAAACAGCAGAAGGTGCATTATCAGAAACTCACTCAATACTTCAAAGAATGA
>Ga0209000_1000222_pt1 | contig 68933 bp, 65 predicted proteins | sample RifGroD2_FD_183998 | JGI IMG/M metagenome (GOLD analysis project Ga0209000, IMG submission 183998) | Groundwater microbial communities from Rifle, Colorado, USA - Groundwater D2 (SPAdes) (version 2) | ecosystem: Environmental > Aquatic > Deep subsurface > Groundwater | place: Rifle, Colorado... | reverse complement strand
TTAAAAGTTAAAATACGATCAGGTTCAATTATTCTTTCGATAATACCTGCTTTTTCGAACTGAGGGTTCTGGTTATAAACTTCCTCGATTGATTCTAAAACTTCTCTGACAGCTTGAAGATACTCAATTTCTCCAGGATGTTTTTTCTCTAGCTGATTAATTAATTTATCTACGTTCATGTTACATTTGTTTTTTGTTAAACAATTAACTTGTTTTATTAAGCTTTAAAAAATTTTTGGCAAAAGTATAGTTTAATATTTATATAAACCAAAAAAAGTGATACGATAAAACATGATTAATAACACATTTTACGAAAATAGAGTTCAGTGATAAATAATTATAGATTCTTTAACACTATTGTCCGGTAAAATTGAAACCAATAAAGATATCGTAACGATGTTGCTTCACAAATTCTATAATGTATTTATCTGCAAATATATAGCAACTACGTTGCTAATATAAATACTGCGTAGCACCTGCCTGCCGCAGGCTGGGTAAAATCTTTGTAGAATTAAATAGTAATAAAAATAAAGCCACTTAGTGGCGAAATCTAAGAAAAGGCTTAATATTATTCATATTTCGGGGTTTAGTAAAGTTTTAATCGGACACCAATGATTCTTTAAATAAAATTAAAAATAACTGATGGTTAAAAATGTACCATTTAAGAGAGGGAATAAACAAGCGCATTTATTTGTTTCTGAGATAAAGAAGTGATACTTATGGGCGGATATTTCGCGATTCCTTTTTTTGTTTTGGTAAATAATATGATTTCTGTTTTTTGCCCGAGAAATGATTTTTTTAATTTGAATCCGCTAAAATTGCTTTTAAGTATTTCTATTGCATTTCGTTTTTTATTAAAAGGGTTAAGTGAAACGTAATGAAAAATAAATTTTAATCCTTCGTCGGTATAATGAATATAGTTATAATCGAGGATATAATAATAAGCAATATATATACAATAAAGAATTGAAGCAATTATCGCGACTAGTATTTTATTAATATCTTTTAAATAAATTTCAAAAATGGAAGTAAATGCAATTATTGAAATCAGGGTACCAAAGCTTACGATTAAAATATACCGCCTGATATTGTATTTAATAATTGTATTCCTGTTATTTATTGTCATTGATAATATATTTTGCTGCAAATCAAAAACCTTTGTAAATATAATTAACTTTATACTTATTTGCTGTTAATTAATTAATTTTTGATTCAAATTTGGTTACTTTTATTACGTTCAATAAATTTACAAAAACATCTCATTATAAATTTCATGCAATTATCTACAGAATATTCACATATTTTTATTACATCTGAAATTGAAAAAAGCTTATTGAAAATCATAACTGATTTAAATCCGGGGAAGATTTTTTTTCTTGTTGATGAAAACTCACGACAATATTGTTTGCCAGTATTAAATAATACTGATATTATTAAAGATATTGAAATAATTGAGATTGAGAGCGGAGAAAAAAACAAATCTATTAATACAGTAACTTTTGTTTGGGAACAATTAAGTAAAAGAGGAGCAGACCGTTCGTCTTTGTTAATCAATTTTGGTGGTGGAATAGTTTGTGATTTAGGAGGATTCGCGGCATCAACATTTAAAAGAGGAATTTCATTTATAAATATTCCCACAACATTATTATCGCAGGTAGATGCTTCGGTTGGCGGTAAAACAGGAATAAACTTCCTGGAGCTTAAAAATGAAATAGGTGTATTTAATCATCCCAGGTATATTTTGATAAACAGTATCTTTCTAAAAACACTTGACAACGAAAATGTATTGTCGGGATGGGCAGAGATGCTGAAAAATTCATTAATCTATAGCAGGGCCGACTGGGACAATTTAAAAGGATATAAAATTCAAAATATAAATTACAAAAGTTTAAACGAACTTATTTCCCGATCTATAACCATTAAAAATTACTTTGTCGAAAAAGATCCAACCGAGAAGGGGATACGTAAAGCACTCAATTTTGGACATACTTTCGGGCATGCTTTCGAGAGTTTATTCATGAATACTACAAACGAGATACTACACGGAACAGCCGTTGCTCATGGTATTGTTTGCGAGTTGTACCTTTCGAATAAAAAGTGCTTATTCCCTGATGATGAGTTTAATGATTCTGTAAACTATTTCATTAATATTTATGGCAAACTTAAAATTGATGGGTCGGATTTTGGGAAGATATATGAATTAATTACTCACGATAAAAAGAATGAAGGAAAAGATATTAATATAACGTTGCTAAGGGATTTTGGTGATGTGGAAATTAATAAAAAATGTACGCGTAATGAAATTATCGAAGTTTTAAACTGGTACCGGGAGCTGTCTTAATATCATGATTTGTACAATAAAGAAAAACAATAAAAAGCTTCAGGGCTTTATTTCTCTTCCGTCATCAAAAAGTCTTTCGAACAGGATTTTGATTATTAAAGCATTATGCCCCGTGGAATTTAAAATTCACAATCTGTCAACAAGCGATGACACATTGGTTTTGCAGGATGCAATAAACAATTTAAATAACACGGTTTTTGATATTGGTGCTGCAGGAACAGCCATGCGTTTTTTAACGGCTTATTTTTCATTGTTAAAGGGCGAACGGGTAATTACAGGCAGTGAAAGAATGAAACAAAGGCCAATAAGTGAGCTTGTTGATATATTACGTGAATTTGGTGCGCGCATTGAATATGCCGAAAACGATGGATTTCCTCCATTAAAAATAATTGGAAATAAGTTGCAGGCGAAAGCATTAAGTATAAGAGGTGATATCAGCAGCCAGTTTATAAGTGCTCTATTGCTTATTGCACCATATCTTGATGGGCATTTTAGCCTGACCATAGATCAGAAGATACTTTCTAAAGAATATATCAGGATGACAATTAAGCTGATGGAAATTTATGGGGCAGATATTGTTTGGAAAGACAGAACCATACATGTTAATAAAGGACAATATAACCCGGTTGATATGCATATTGAATCAGACTGGTCATCAGCATCGTATTGGTTCGAAATGGTGTCGCTTTCAAAGAATTCAGAGGTCGATTTAATCGGGCTTCAGGAAGAAAGCCTTCAGGGTGATTCGGTTTTACCTAAACTTTTTAATAACCTGGGTGTTGAAACAACGTTTACCAAATCGGGACTAAAGTTAAAATCGCGGCCCACGGAATGTATTTTTTTTGAATATGATTTTATTGATTGCCCTGATTTAGCTCAAACACTCGTTGTTACATTAGTAGCTAAAAATATTCCTTTTAAAATAACCGGGCTTGATAATTTGTCGATAAAAGAAACGGATCGTATCCAGGCATTAATCAACGAATTTAAAAAATTAGGAATATCATTAAACCAAGAAATGAGTAATGGATTGAGTTGGGCAGGAAATGAAAATATAAACATGCCCGAAAATCACATTATACAAACCTATGATGATCATCGTATGGCAATGGCATTTGCTCCATTAGCATTATCGGGTTTTCCGGTTTCAATTAATAATTACCAAGTTGTTTCAAAATCATATCCCGAATTTTGGAACGATTTGAAAGAAACGGGTTTTGATGTGGTAGTCTAATCCTTAAAAAAAGCTTTTATTCGTTCAATCCCTTCAACTATCTCGTTTTTATCACGGGCAATATTTATCCTGATATAGCTTTTTGCTTTTTCGGAGAAATGCTCACCCGGGATTACTGCTACCTTTTGTTCGTCGTATAAATCTATAGCAAATTTAAATCCGTCAGTATAACTATCTGGTAATTCTGCCCAAACAAAATAACCTCCCTTTGTCTTTGGAACAAAAAATCCCAGTTTTGATAATTCGGTTGATACAAGTAAATAATTTTCAGTTAACAGGTTTCTTATCGACTGAATATAATCATCTCCAAAATTGCTGGCTTTCAGGTATTGTGCAATTGCAACCTGTAATACAGAAGGGGCACACAACCCAATGTAATCATGAATTGATTTTATTTTATCCATGTGGTCGTGGTGTGCAATTAAATAACCTACACGCCATCCTGTTATCGATAATATTTTTGAGAAACTATTCGTGTAAAAAATATTAGGATTAAACTTCTCGAGCGGGATGTAAGGTTTTTTGTCATAATACAATTCCCTGTAAACAGAATCGAGAACAAGGTATATTTCGAGCTCAACGCAAAGTTTTACAAGCTCAGTCATATCTTTTTTACTCCAGATTTTTCCATAAGGATTACCCGGCGAACCGACAAAAATTACCTGTACATTTTGGTTTTCGCAAACAGATTTTAGTTCGTCAAAATCTATAGAACCATCATCTTCGAAAGCAAAAGATACAAATTTCTTATTAAAAATACCGGGTAAATACTTGTAGCTTTCATATACCGGGTCGAAAGCGAGTGCAGAAAAAGGGCCGTTTATCTCGTTGCAAAAATAGGTAAATAATAATGATAAGGCTTCTGTAGCACCTTGTACAATAAGAAAATTATCTTTTGTAAATGGAAAGTCATCCTGGTATTTATGATAAAGTAAATTAAGTAAATCGTGATTCCCGTTTCCCGGGGCATATTGGTGAATATTTTTTCCGGAAACATCACTTAAAACGCGTGTAAGTTCTTTGGGTGGCTGGAATCCTGGTATGCCCTGTGCAAAGTTAATCCCTCCGTGGGTTTTAACTTTGTTGCTCATAAAACTGATGTATGAACCTTTCGGTTTTTGATATTTATTTTGCATTTTTATTTTTTTTACATTCATCGTCGATGTTTCCACGCGAAACACCAAATTTTTCTTTTTCAATATTCCCGGTAGGTTCTGTATGAACCATAACATCGTATATATTCTCGATACGTTCCATGATTTTTATCTCAACTTCCCGGGCAATTCGATGGCCTTCAAATATGGATTTGTTTCCATCTACTTCAATATCGAGTGCAATGGTGTACATGTTGGAATGGCGCCGGATTCTTACTTTATGCGGATTTGATGCACCTTCAATATCTTCTACAGCATCAAAAATTTTATAATAGAGATTGGTATCATCTATACCATCCATTAGCTCACGGCTTGTTTCCATAAAAATTCCGAAAGCAATTTTCATAATCCAAATACTTACTGCCAGGGCTGTTATTAAATCGAGAACGGGTAAATGGAGAACTTGTGTAAAAACTAATCCCGTGAGAACCGATGATGATATTAAAATATCATTTCGCATATTCTTGGCATTTGCAATTAACATGTTACTTTGAATCTTTCTTCCAACATGAAATTGATAAATAGCCATAATTGCTTTAGAAACAATAGAAAATATAGTTACATATATGGCAATAAACGATGGCATTTCATGGGGCACGTTTTTTATAATACTTGTTATTGTTGATAAAAACAATTGTGCTCCTGCAAAAAAGATAACAAAACTTAATGCTTTTGTTGCTACAGCTTCTGCCCGGTTATAACCATAAGCAAACCTGTAGTTGGGGGGTTTATTCATTATTCGGGCTGCAATAAGTGTTATAAAATAGGTAACCACATCAGTTGCAGTATCAATACCATCACCAATTACAGCCATGCTTCCCGATATAAAGCCGATTACGATTTTAAGAATTGCCAGTATGGTATTCCCAATAATTCCAATCCAGGATGCTGTTTTAATTTCTTTTGTTCGTTCCTTCATAAAATTTGATAAGGTATTATTGCAAAGATAAATGAAAAATTAACGAGAGCGTTAATGATGATTAAAATGTAATATCAAAATATCTGCTTACAACATCGTAAAATGAACTTTCCTGGTTACTTTTACATACCATGTATTTTAGTTTTAAATCTTCCGGGGCATTCGATACAATATATCCTTTTGCAGTAAAATCAAGCATGTCAATATCGTTATAATCGTTTCCGATGCTTATTGTTTTTGACTGATTTATTTTTATTTTATTACATAACCATTCAACTGCATTTCCTTTTGAAACTGTTTCAGGGAAAATTTCCATCCAGATTGATTTGCCATCTAAAGGAGATGTGGTACGAATTATTTTAAGATCAGTAAATTTTTGTTTCATTTCTTCAAATAACTCAATATTGTCGGGGAGTACAGCAAGTATCTGGCAGGCATTCCTGTATTCTTCAGTTGAAGGATCTAACTGTAAAGCAAAATCATTATAAACGGTTATCCTGTGCTCAAAATCGAGATTTGATTTTGATGCTTTAAAGTATTTAAAATTATGATTACCCGGAATTTCTTCATGAATCATAAAATCAATTTCGTGTCCGATTAAGATTTTTGATATTTCTTTAACTTCACTGCCACGAATGTATTGAGAATAAAGCAACTGTCTTTTTTTCCAATCATAAATTCCTGCTCCGGATGAAAAAATTAAATAATCGATAGGGAAATTACTTTTTAATACAGAATTTACAGAAAAAAAATTTCGCCCCGTGGCAATTACCCTGGTAACATTCTTTTCGCCAAGCCAGAATAAACTTCTCATATCGGGTAAACTAACTTCTTTTTTATCGTTAAAAAGTGTGCCGTCAAGATCGGTAATAACCATTTCCCACTTTTGGTTTGCCATATAAATTTTATTGAATTTATAAATCAATAGCAATTACATTCAGGTATGTTTTAGTGTCATCCCTGTATGTCATTGAAGTGTCAAATTTCCAATTCCATTTTTTTGAAAAGTTTCCTGCTGGTAAATTTAAAAAAATAAGAGGATTTACACCGATAAGTTTATTTTCTTCATCATAAAGTTCTTCTTCATAATCGCATATCAGGCACGATTTATTTTTAGGCAAACTGTTCAGGTGCGATTGCTGAATTGTAGCTGAAAGTTCGGTTATCTCGTTTTCAGAATAATGGTTAAATCTTTTAGCATAATCAGTAATTATGATGTTAAGTTGGCTTAAAATATTTAAGGAAATCACGAAATCGACATCTGAAGAAATTGGAAATGAAAAGCTTTTTGATTCGGGAAAGAACTTTTTTACAAAGTTCTTTTTATTTGAATTTAGAGTATGGTATGCCAAATCAATTAATCCCCCGGTAATATCTGCTTGTATAAAGTGAACATTTGTAATGTGTTTTAATTTTTTCTGAATTTGTTTGGGATGATAAATATCAACAAGAATAACATCTTCAAATTCTCTGGCAAGTTCGTTTACGGGGCAATCGAGTAACCAACCGCTGCCCAATACCATTGCTTTTCCTTTTTTTTTCAACTTCGATGATTCTAAAATAAAACGTTTGCTGTTTTCGAGATGAATATTCCAACCTGGCATTTCTCTTTGATATCTTCGTATAATGCCCTGCTGATCGGAAATATATTCCATCTTTCGCAGCATGATACTTTTGCTTAAATTGTTTAATAATTTTTTTACAGGCATCTTTTTATCTTTTGAGAGAAACATGATTTTTTTAAAACCCTAAATTAAAAATAGTAATTTTGGAAGCCAACAAAATTTACCTGTTAAATGAAAAAAAATAAAATTTTAAACTATTTGGGTTGTGTAATGTTCATTATACCTGTGTTTAACTCATGTACAAATAAAGAAAATAGTATGCAAAATCCTTTTTTTACCGAACATAACCAGGAAATAAACTTTAAGGTTATTACAAAAGACGATGTAACCGAAGCAACAAAAATTGCCGTGGAAACATCAAAGTCAGACTTGCAAAAAATATATGCCGTTGATTCAAACCAGCGTAACTTTGAAAATACGATGCTGGAACTTGATAATATGTATAACCGTTTGGTAAAAGTAAATGAAGTAATTTCACTTTTGGCCTATGTTCATCCAAACGATGAAATCCGGAACGAATGTTTAAACAGCATAACCGAACTCGGAAAATATTTTAACGAGATTGCTCTAAGTGAAGAGCTTTACAACGCGGTAAAAGATTATTCTAAAACCAGTGAAGCAAAAAGTCTGGATAGTTTTAAAAAGAAATATTTAACAGAAACCGTTGAAGAATTTGAACGCAATGGTTTTGCTTTACCAAAAGAGAAACGGGGCGAACTAAAAATAATACAGGATAAATTATCAGATTTGGGTATTCAGTTTGAATCGAATATTAGCTCTTACCAGGATTCTCTTATTGTTACTGAAGAACAGGTAAACGGGTTGCCCGATGATTATAAAAAGGAATATAAAACGGCAGATGGTAATTATAAAATCAGCTTAGAATATCCATCATTTGTGCCTTTTATGAAATATTCAACTTCAGATGAAGCAAGAAAAGAACTTTCGAGAAAATATAAAAATAAAGCAGCCGATAAAAATTTAGATATCCTTAAACAGATTCTGATTGAACGCGAGAAAATGGCCAGGCTATTAGGTTATACTACCTATGCCGAATACCGGACGGAAAACCGGATGGCCAAAAATCCAAAAAATGTGTGGGAATTTGAAACAGAACTTCAGAAAAAAGTTCGAAAAAAAGCAGAAATTGATTATTCTGAGTTAATCGAAATTAAAAGGAAATATAAAAAAGATGAATCAATAAATTCTATTGAATCATGGGAAGCATCTTTTTACGACAATATTCTTTTAAAAGAAAAATACGAACTCGATAACCAGAGACTAAAAGAATATTTCGAAGTTAATCATGTTATCGATGGCCTTTTCCAGATTACTCAACATCTTTATGGACTTACTTTTGTAGAGATTAAAAACCCGAATGTATGGCACGATGATGTTCGTTGTTTCGAAGTAAAAGAAAATGAAGAAATGATAGCGCGGTTTTATCTCGATTTGTATCCACGGCCTAATAAATATGGACATGCGGCTATGTTTGGAATGTTCCCGGGCAAAAGAATTGGAAATGAATACCAATTGCCTACAGCAAGCCTTGTTTGTAATTTCCCAAAAGCAACCGGCGAAATGCCGGCTTTAATGCTTCATGATGATGTAGTTACTTTTTTCCATGAATTCGGGCATTTGATGCACGATTTATTAACTAAATCAGAATTGTATGCACAGTCAGGTACAAATGTTGCCAGAGATTTTGTTGAAATGCCCTCGCAAATATTTGAGAATTGGGCATGGGACTATGATGCTCTTAAACTTTTTGCAAAACATTATAAAACAAACGAAATATTACCGAAAGAACTTCATGATAAGATGATTGCCAGCAGAAATGTTGGTTCGGGATTATACACTTTGCAACAAATATTTTATGGTACTCTTGATTTAACGTATCACGATAAGTATGATCCCAATGGTGCAAAATCAACAACAGATGTTGTTAAAGAACTCCAAAACGAAATAACTTTTTATAAATACCAGGACGATACTTATTTCGAAGCAGGGTTTGGCCATTTAAACGGGTATGCAGCCGGATATTACAGTTACTTGTGGGCAAAGGTTTTTTCGGAAGATATGTTTTCGGTTTTCAGGCAGAATGGGGTTATGGATAAAGAAACAGGGATAAGGCTCCGAAAAACGGTTCTCGAAAAAGGATCAACCCGGGATGAACTGGAAATTGTAAAAGAGTTTTTAGGAAGAGAACCTGGCCAGGAAGCATTCTTAAAATCGATAGGCCTTTAAATTAAAATACAGGCTACTTATTTTTAAGTAGTCTTTTTTTCTTAAAAAATTCGATTAAAAGATTGCTGCATTCATTTTCCATAATCCCTTTTATTATTTGGGTTTTGGGATGTAATAATTCGGAGTTGGTTGTTGTATATCCTCTTTTTTGGTCTGATGCTCCATAAACAATTTTACTTAATTGCGACCAGTATAAAGCTCCTGCACACATAACACATGGCTCAAGAGTTACGTAAAGAGTGCAATCAACTAAATATTTCCCGCCTAAAGCATTTGCTGCTGAAGTAATAGCTTGCATTTCGGCATGAGCTGTAACATCATTAAGCGTTTCGGTTAAGTTATGTGCACGGGCAACAATCTGGTTTTTTGAAACAATGACCGCCCCTATTGGGATTTCATCTTTGGCTAAGGCTTTCTGCGCCTCTTTCAGCGCTTCTTTCATGAAAAACTCATCGGTAAATAAATCCATGTATTCAAAGTTTCTCCAAAGATATTGATTTATGAGATTCAAAAGCGGAATGAATTTATATTTTCATTGAATCAAGTTTTTAAAACAGAAATAATATTTTAATTTCGCAAATCGAACAAACGAATAAATCTATAAAATAATAAGATATGTACAGAACACATACCTGTGGTGAACTTAGAATAAATCATGTTAGCCAGAGAGTAACTTTAAGCGGATGGGTACAAACAATTCGTAATCTTGGCGGGATGACCTTTATTGCTTTACGCGATCGGTACGGGATAACCCAACTGGTATTCGATGAAAATACACCAAAGAACCTTTTCCCGATTCTTGAAGGTTTGGGCCGCGAATGCGTTATCAAAGTCTCGGGAATAGTAATTGAGCGCAGCAGCAAAAATCCAAAAATGGATACCGGCGATATTGAAATTAGTGTGTCAGAACTAGCACTACTTAATAAATCGGAAATTCCTCCATTTACTATTGAAGATGATACCGATGGAGGGGATGAGCTTAGGATGAAATACAGGTATCTTGATTTAAGAAGAAACCCGGTTCGAAAAAACCTCGAACTACGACATAAAATGGGGCAGGAGATTCGTAAATTTTTGGATGGTGAAAATTTTATTGAAATAGAAACTCCTTATTTAGTGAATTCAACACCCGAGGGGGCAAGAGACTTTCTGGTTCCTTCGAGAATGAATCCGGGAGAGTTTTATGCATTACCTCAATCGCCTCAAACATTAAAACAACTTCTAATGGTTTCGGGGTTTGACCGTTATTTTCAGGTTGTAAAATGTTTTCGCGACGAAGATTTGCGTGCCGATCGTCAGCCCGAGTTTACCCAAATCGATTGCGAAATGTCTTTTGTTGATCAGGATGATATACTGAACATATTCGAACGACTGGCAAAACATTTATTTTATTCTATAAAAGGAATAACCTTTAGTGAATCGTTTCCCCGAATTACGTATGAAGATGCCATGAAATATTATGGTTCTGATAAACCGGATTTGCGTTTTGGTATGCGATTTTATGAATTGACTGATAAAGTTAAAGGAAAAGGTTTTGTTGTATTCGATAGTGTTGAATATATTGGTGGGTTTTGTGCTAAAGGATGTGCCGAATATTCGCGCAAACAACTCGACGAGCTTACAGCTTTTGTTCAACGCCCGCAGGTTGGAGCCAAAGGATTGGTTTATGTTAAATGCAATATGGATGGTACATTTAAATCGTCGGTTGACAAATTTTATTCACCTGAAGATTTAAAATCCTGGGCAGAATACATGGAAGCTCAGCCGGGTGATTTATTACTTGTTCTTGCCGGGAAAGAATCGAATACTTTAACCGCATTAAATAGTTTACGCCTTGAAATGGGCGACCAGTTGGGATTACGCGATAAAGATAAATTTGCTCCCTGTTGGGTAGTTGATTTCCCATTGTTGGAATGGGATGAAGAAGAAAAAAGATATTTTGCAATGCACCACCCGTTTACATCGCCAAAAACAGAAGATATTCAGTACTTCGAAACGGATCCGGGAAAGATGCATGCCAACGCGTACGATTTTGTTATTAACGGGGTTGAAATTGGTGGTGGCTCAATTCGTATTTTTAACAGCGAACTGCAACAGAAAATGTTCTCGGCACTTGGAATTTCAAAAGAAGAAGCAGAAATAAAATTCGGGTTTTTATTAAATGCATTCAAATTTGGTGCTCCGCCACATGGTGGTATAGCATTTGGTTTCGACCGTTGGGCAAGCGTGTTTGGTGGTTCAGAATCAATCCGTGATTTTATAGCATTTCCTAAAAATAATTCGGGGCGTGATATTATGCTCGATACACCGGGTAAAATTGATAAAAAACAACTCGATGAGCTGAATTTAAAAGTAGATGAAAAAATTGAAAGCAATATAAAAACATTGGTTGTAGATGATGACTATTCTGTTAATTTGTATGACGTTACTTCAATATCATGTGTATTATCAGATGTTACATATTTTAGAGAACCTTTGATAGGACCTGTAAGGATTAACAATATTCGTTCATTTTTAATTAAAGAATATTATCTTGAAACTAAGAACAAAATTCAAAATAATAATTTACATAAAATTACTAAATTCTTTTGTAAAGTTGGAGCCATAAAAAAAGTTAAAGCAGGGGGATTAGATTTATATAAGATGTCAAATGATTATAAAGTAATGCAGAAATTTACAGAAGGATATTTTCCCAAGGACTTATATTATCCAATTAAAAAATATATAAATGGATTATATTTTAAAAATGATTATTTTATTGATAATTTTAGAGTTGAAAGTAAAATTAAAATAGAAAAATAAATATTATTTCAAATGAAAAAAGGCTGCAAACGCAGCCTTTTTGCTTAATATATTGATTCTGGTTATATTTTTTTATCAGTTGTAAACCTGAAGGTGTTTACAATGTTCCACTGATTCGAAGCTCTGTCGAATGTGTATTCAACTTTTTCAATCATGTAGTTTTGTTCATTGTAGGTTGCAGTAAACCTGTTAAAGTTAGCCCAGTTATTTTTCGATATATCATATTTCTTTTCAATATACTCAACCTGGTTTCCTTTTTTGTCATAAATCAATTCCATTTCTATAGCCTCTAACCAGTTTTTCATGTTTTGGCTCCAGGTATAACGGGTTTCTCTTACTTTATCGCCTTTTCCGTTATAATCCATGCTGTATCTGCCTTCGGTTTTCCATTCCCCGTTTATGTATGAATCAGCGATTACGTTGGTTGGTGGTGAAAATGGATTGTCAAATTCCATGATGAAACGTTTGTGGTTATCCCAGTTTTTGGTTATTCCATTATAAAGGCTTATAACTACTGTGTTTTCATCTCCGTTGTCGTTGTATTTTATTAAATACTTCATCACATTAAACCATTCGTTTGTAGGCCGTTTCCATTCCTGGAACAAGATTTCTTCTTTTTTATTGCCTTTGTAAACCGTACTTCTTAATTGAGCATTTACCCAATTGTTGAATCCTTTGTCCCATGTTTGAGTAATTTCTTCAATTTCATTTCCTCTTTCATCATAAGAGTAATTAACTTTTAGGTAATTAGCCCAGGTTTTACTGTCAAGTTGGTACGTTTGAACAAAATTCTCGATAGGATCGTTTTTTTGGTTAAATCTCCTGACTTCTCGCTGGAAATAAACCCATGAATTTGTTGTTTCATCGAGTTGGAAAGTGTAAAGTGTGTCTGCATTAGCCCAGTTCATTTTTGACTTGTTGTCATCGGGTATTTCTGACTTTGGTTGGGCGTTTACGTTAAGCACCATAAAAATGGATACCATTACCCCGATTAAAATTTTAATTCTTGTTTTCATAGCTGTATTTTTTAAGTTGTACATTCTGTTTTTTGTTTTCTATATTTAAGATGCATACATCTTAAAATACCCTATAGAATATTTTTAAATTAATTTAATAAATTGTAAATCAGGAAATAAGAGCAATATAAAATAAAAAAACTGCTTTTAAAAGCAGTTTTTGAATATTCCCAAGATGAATTTTTATTATTCATACCTTAAAGAATCCGTAGGATTACTCCTTGCAGCCTTATATGCCTGATAGAAAATTGTAGATAAAGCAATAAACAATGATATAATTGCTGCATATAAAAATAGATCCGGTGTAATTTTAATACTAAAAGCAAATGTTTGCAACCATTTATTCATTCCGTAATAAGCAATAGGTATAGCAATTATATTTGCAACTAAAACCCATTTTATGAATTCTTTTGATAGTAATAATATAATATTTGAAGCTGTAGAACCAAGAACTTTACGGATACCAATTTCTTTAGTACGACTTTCGGCAATATAGGCAGCTAATCCAAAAAGCCCAAGAATAGCAATAATTATTGCAATAATTGAAAAATAAATAAAAAATTGTCCAAGCCTTTTGTCGGATTTGTATAAATTATCAATATGATCATCAATGAAAGTGAATTCATATGGCACCTCTGGTGCAAATTCTTTAAAAGTTTGTTCAATTATTTTTAGTGTGTTTAAAAAATTTTCAGGTTGAATTTTAATATTTATTGTCCTGTGCCAATCTTCATTCCAACATAACCCTTGTGGCCCAATTGCATCATGTAAGGATCTGTAATGAAAGTTTTTTACTACGCCAATTACTTCACATTCTTTACTGGGAAGTGCAGTTAAATACCATTCATTTCTGTGAAAAACTGTGCCTGCTGCTTTTCCTAACTCTAATCCTCCGGCTTTTACTGCCTCCTCATTTAGAATAATTTTTTGCTTCTGATCACCAGGATTATCAAATGATATATTTCTTCCTTCAATCAGCTCAATTTCATATAAACCAAGAAATGATGGATCAATTGAATGCAATTGAATGCTTGTTGCTTCACCATCACTGTTAAAGTCGAAACTTTCAGTATTGCCCATTGTACCAATTATTCCAGCACTATATGAAACATTAATAATCTCAGGATGATTTAGAAGTTTTTGTTTAAATGCCTCTTTTTGTTTAGTTATACCAGGGTTTAATCGAATAGCAAGGATTTGTTCCTTTTTGAATCCCATATCTGCATTTTTTAAGAAATTTAGCTGCTTTTGAACAGTTATAGTCGATATTATTAATGCTACTGAAATAGTAAATTGTAAAATAATTAATAAACGTCTTAATATAACTGCACTTTTTCCTTTTGTTTTTTCACCTTTTAATACTTTAATAGGTGAAAATGCTGTTAAATAAAAAGCGGGATAAATACCAGACAGTACTCCGGTAATTAAAATGCCACAAATCGAAATTGCAAAAAACCACGGGTTTACATAATCTATTAAGGATAGATTCTTCTGTATTAATGAATTATAGAATGGTAAAAATAATTGCACCAGGGTTATTGCAAGTAAATACGAAATAAAAGTTATTAAAATAGACTCCGAAAGAAATTGAGTTATTAATTGATGCTTATAACCTCCATGGACTTTTCTTATTCCTACTTCTGTTGCTCTTTTTGACGCTTTTGCTGTAGCCAGATTAATAAAATTAATGCACGCAATTAGTATAATGAATATTCCGATTGCAAAAAATAATTTAACAGTGTTTCTGTTTCCATGAACTGTGCCGAAATCGGATTTAGTCTGATCCGCAAAATAAACATCTTTTAAAGGCCTTATTGTCAAATCTAGCTTCTCTTCTTTTAAATCGTTGCCCCATAATTCTGTAAATTTAGCCTCCAATTTTGTTTCCAGATTTTTATTATCAAAACTAGCTGGCAAAAGAAAATAAGTTTGAAACTGCCATGTACCATAGCTATGTAAATATTCGGCCCCGTTCATTACACCTAAAATATTAAAAGGGATTAGAATGTCTATTTGTAAATGAAAATTTGAAAAATCTTTGATTACTCCGGTTACAACCAAATCCAAATCACGCTGTGTTTTAAGGATTTTATTAATTGGATTTTCATTTCCAAAGAATATTTTTGCCATTTTTTCGGTTAAAATCACAGAATTTGGAGTTTGAAAGGAGGTGTTTTTATCTCCTAAAATAAATTCTGCAGTAAATACATTAAAGAATGAAGAGTCGGCTAACATAGCATTAGGTACATTGTATGTTGTTATATCGTTTTTTAAAACATAATTACCTAAAGCTTTAAATCGCACAACTTGTTCTATTTCTGGAAACCATTGTTGTGCATCTGGCCCCATTGCTGAAGGAAGATGTACCCATTCAGCATCTCCGACTTCAAAACGATAAATCCTATCGTAATTAGCATTGAATTTATCAAACGAATATTCATCTTGCACAAAAAGCATTATTAATATAAACAATGCAATTCCAATTGAAAGGCCTATAAAATTAATAATGGAATACCCAATGTTTCTTGAGATGTTCCTTATAGCTGTTATTAAATAATTCCTGAACATACTTTTGTAAGTTTTATTTTTTTATGCATAAGATAAAATTGTACCAAAACTCATAAAGGATGCATTTTCAGTAAGATAGCGTTTATTTAAATTTTTGATTTGTAAATTTTGTTTCAAAATGGCACACTTGTTTGTATCATATTGAACCGATTCATATATTTGATTACCAATTTTATCTGGGTAACAGAATGAATAAGACCATTGGAAATATATTAATTATTGATGATGATAAAGATGTTTTAACAACTTGCCGAATGGTGTTAAAACAAGTTTTTTCAAAAATCGACACTTTAAGTGATCCCTCATTTATACCAAATATTTTAAACGATTATGATTATGATGTGATTATTCTGGATATGAATTTTAAACCAGGTGTTACAGATGGCACCGAAGGTTTGTTCTGGTTAAAAAAAATACTCTCGATTAACTCCAATGCTTGTGTGCTAATGAATACGGCTTATGGGGATATAAAACTTGCTGTTGAAGCAATGAAAATTGGTGCGGTTGATTTTATTGTTAAACCCTGGGAAAGGGAAGTGTTTATTGCATCGGTTCAATCTGTTTTTAATTTGAGCAAATCGAAAAAACAAATTCATAAATTAGAAAATACTCAGAAAGTTTTATGTAATGATATTAATAAAGAGTTTTCTCAAATAATTAGCAAATCAAAATCAATGAAACCCATATTTTCTATTATTGAAAAGGTTTCTAAAACCGATGCTAATGTTATTATATTAGGCGAAAACGGAACAGGAAAAGAGTTAATTGCCCGCGAAATTCATAGAAAATCAACTCGTGCTGATAAACCTTTTATAAATGTTGATTTAGGTTCGTTAACAGAGACATTGTTTGAATCAGAATTGTTTGGACACACAAAAGGAGCATTTACCGATGCCGGGGAAGATAAAGCCGGGAGGTTTGAAATAGCATCTGAAGGAACTTTATTCCTTGACGAAATAGGAAATCTTCCCTTAAATCTTCAATCGAAATTATTGTCGGCAATTCAGAATAGAACAATTACACGGGTTGGATCAAATAAAAATATTGACATAAATATTCGTTTAATTTGTGCTACGAATAGAGATTTATATTCAATGGTTGAAAATGGAGAATTCAGGCAGGATTTATTGTACCGGGTAAACACGGTTGAAATAAACCTTCCTCCATTACGATCACGGTATGATGATATTCCAGTATTGGTTAATCATTTTTTGCAAAAATTTTCTAATAAGTATAATAAAAGGGGACTAAAAGTTTTACCGGAATGTTATTTGGCATTAAAGGAATACTTATGGCCGGGTAATATCAGAGAGCTGCAGCATTTGGTTGAAAGAGCAGTAATTATGTCTGAAGGTAAATACATAACAGAAGATGATTTTGCATTGAAAAAATCAAGTATGAATTATACTTCCGGTTCATTAAATATTGATGAATTAGAAAAGCAGGCTATAATAAATGCTTTAAATAAATGCAACAGAAATCTTTCAAAAGCAGCAGAAGAATTAGGAATGGGTCGTAGCACCTTATACAGAAAAATGGGAAAATATGGAATTTAAAACGTTCAGGTATTATACCTTGTTATATTTGCTATGTATAATTGCATTATCAATTGCCGGGGTAATTATTTTATTAGAAAAATATTACTGGCTGGTATCATTCTGGGTTTTTATTTTTGACATTTTTCTTGTTCTCTCTTTTTTAAAATATATACAGAAAGAACATCGTAAGCTGGCTTATTTTTTATCATCTATAAGCCAGAATGATTTTACAATTCCTCATTCAACGAATTATTCTGACAAAGAAATTGATAATGCGTTTAGAAAATTATCGGATATTGTAAAATCGTTGAGAGATGAAGCAGAAATAAACTATCAGTATTTGCAAATGATAATTAACCAGGTTGATGTTGTTATAATTTGTGCTGATGTGAATAATGAAATTGTGCTTTCAAATAATGCTGCAAATCAGCTTTTTGGAAAAACAAAATTGAAAAGCATAAACTCTTTATCAAAAATAGACCCCGGATTACCGGGAATATTAAATGAATTAAAGTTAAATGAGAAAAAGTTAATCCGCTTAAACCAATCAGGAATAATAAACAGCTATTCCGTTCAGGTAGCTGAATTTAAAATAGTACAAGAGAATTACAGGTTGTTCACAATAAACAATGTTCAGAGCGAATTGGAACAAAATGAAATTGAATCGTGGCAAAAGCTTACACGGGTGATTACCCACGAAATTATGAACTCGGCAATTCCAATATCAAATTTATCGGGACTAGTATATTCACAATTATATAATAAAGATGGCATATTCATTGAAAGCAAAAATGAAGAACAAAAAAATGATATAAAAGAAAGCCTTCAAACAATTAGCAACAGGAGCAGGGCGTTAGCCGATTTTGTTCGGGCAACAAAAAACTTCACCAAAATGCCTAAACCGGAATTAGAAAATGTTTTGGTAAGCACGATTATTAAAAGAGTTACATCTTTATTAAAACATAAAATAAAAGAATCACATATTGATATTACTTATTCATGTTTACCAGAAGATATATCTATATTGGCAGATAAATCTCTGATTGAGCAGGCTCTTATTAATATTTTATTGAATGCTGTTGAAGCGCTGGAAAATATTTCTAATCCTCAAATAAATATACAGGTTTATTCTAATGAAAAAAATCAAACATTAATTTCAATATCTGATAATGCGAAGGGTATTAAAAAAGAAATTCTTGAAAATATTTTTGTCCCGTTTTATACTACAAAAAGAAATGGTTCGGGAATCGGACTAAGTCTTTCCAAACATATTATGCTTTTACATAAAGGAAATTTGACAGTAAAATCTGTACCAGGAGAAGGATCTACTATTACATTTATTTTTTAACTTTTATATAGTTACTTATTTTCAGGTGAATAACTTGAACGATAATTGTTGAAAACTTCGTCGTGTGTAAAGTTGTAATTAATAGATTTAAATATAACTTCACAGCTTTAAAACTACGAAAATGCTTACAATAAATCAGGAAGACAACAAGTATATTGTTTCATTTAATAATGTTTCCAGGCTGAATATTATTAATTCGGTTGAAATTGAAAACCAGTTGCTTGATTTGACGAATAAACAGGGTAGTAATTTAGTATTGAACCTGTCGGAGATAAAATTTATCGATAGCGCCGGCTTTGAATCCCTGCTAAAGGTTTACCGTTCAGCCAAAATGAATAATACTTCATTAAAGCTTTCGAATGTTTCTGCCGAAGCGAATGAATTATTAAAACTGGTTGAGCTGGATAAAGTTTTTGAACTGGCTTAATTGATTTTTTTGCTTGTTGGCTCACCAATTAATGTGGCCGATGTACAATCAATAATTTCAACATCAACATAATCGCCAATAGTATGATTTAATCGGGGAAAAACAACAACCTTGTTTTGTGATGTTCGTCCAAACAAGTAATCTTTCGATTTCTTTGAGAATCCTTCAACCAGTACTTCAAATGTTTTCCCCAGATCTTCTTTTTTACTTTTTTCTGAAAGTTCGTTTTGTAAATCGATAATCTCGGTTAACCTTTGAGTTTTAATACTTTCCTGGATATCGTCTTTTAAATGACGGGCTGCATATGTATTTGGCCTTTCGGAGTATTTAAACATGTATGCAAAATCATAATTCACTTCTTTCATTAAGTTAATTGTATCGGCATGATCTTGTTCGGTTTCTCCAGGAAAACCAGTCATTATATCTGTTGAAACAGCACAGTCAGGGATAATTTGTTTAATAGCATTAATCCTGTTTAGATACCATTCACGCGAATATCCTCGTTTCATTCGTTCTAAAACCCGGGTACTTCCCGACTGAGCAGGTAAATGAATATGTTTACAGATATTTTTATATTTCGACATGGTGTAAAGTACCTCATCCGACATATCTTTGGGATGAGATGTTGAGAAGCGTACTCTCAGCTTATCGCTTATTTGAGCTACCATTTCAAGGAGTTGCGAGAAGCTTACTTTATCACTCTTATCAGGTTTCCAATTGTATGAATCGACATTCTGGCCTATTAAAGTAACCTCCTTATATCCTTGTTTCTGTAAATCTTCAATTTCTTTTAAGATTGATTTTGGATCACGGCTGCGTTCAGCTCCACGAACATAAGGCACAATACAGTATGAACACATGTTGTTGCAACCACGCATAATAGATACAAATGCAGAAATATGGTTTTTGTCCAACCTCACAGGACTGATATCGGCATAGGTTTCTTCGCGTGACAAGATTACATTTACTGCTTTTTGTCCTGTTCCTGCATTTTCTAATAACCGGGGTAACTCCCTGTAAGCATCAGGCCCTACAACAATATCAACGGCCTTTTCTTCTTCAATGAGTTTTTCTTTTAACCTTTCGGCCATACAACCAATAACACCAATTGTTAGCCGGGGGTTCTTTTTCTTTATTTGCCTGAAAACATCCAGCCTGCCCCAAACCCGCTGTTCGGCATTTTCTCGAATAGAACAGGTATTTACTAAAATTACATCAGCAGACTGTATATCATCGGTTTTTTCATACCCGCTTTCATTTAATATAGATACCACTATTTCGCTGTCGGCCACGTTCATTTGGCAGCCATAGGTTTCAATATATATTTTGGTCGATATATCTTGTTTTTCCATCTCTTGATTAATAAATAAGTGTACAAATTTATTTAAAAATTAACAGCGAATAAATCGAAAATTTTTTAATTGACCAAAAAAAGGAATAATAGTTTTAAAACCGTGTGCTTATTAATGTTTTGGGGTTGTGTTATTTAACATTTTTATAATTATGAAAATTAAATTAATTGGAATTCTATTTTAAAAGTTTTTATTTAATCTTTACCTTTAATTAATTTTACAATCAATTTTAAAGATTAATTTAAATAATAACTATATGTCAGGTCATAGCAAGTGGTCGAAAATAAAGAGAAAAAAAGGTGCACTCGATGCCAAACGATCAAAAATGTTTTCAAGTGTTGTTAAAGAAATTACCATTGCAGTAAAAGAAGGGGGCAGTGCCGACCCGGAATCAAATTCGCGATTGCGTTTGGCAATAAACAATGCCAAGGGTGTTAATATGCCAAAAGAAAACATCGACAGGGCAATCAGTAAAGCCGATAAAGAAGGTGCAAATCTCGAAGAAGTTATTTACGAAGGCTATGCACCAAACGGAATAGCTTTAGTTATTGAATGTTTAACCGACAATACAAATCGATCTGTTAGTTTTGTTCGTTCTGTTTTTAATAAATACAACAGCAATTTAGGTAAAACAGGTTCGTTAAGTTTTCTTTTTGAATCAAAGGGTGTTTTTACCATTCCCTTATCTGATAAAATAAACATGGATGACTTTGAACTTGAAATAATTGATGCCGGGGCACAGGATTTCGAAGTTGATGACTCGGTTATCACCATTACAACTGCAAAAGAAGATTTTGGCAATATGCAGAAGAAACTCGATTCAATGGGTATTCAAATACAACATGCATCATTACAACGAATCCCAAACGAAACAAAGATTATCGAAGCCGATGCAGCGCTTAGGGTACTGAAAATGATTGATGCTTTTGAAGAAATTGAAGATGTACAAAATGTATTTCATAATCTCGAACTTACTGACGAAATTGCCGCGGCAATGGAAGAATAATATAGTTGTTAGAATTTAGTATCACAAGTATGCCGTGAGATACAAGAATCGGGATAACGATCGTCATAAATCTCAGGTTTAAATATTTTGTATATTTAGCCAAACTTTTTAATCTGTGAAAAAATATATTTTAGCCCTTGATCAGGGTACATCCAGTTCGAGAACCCTCCTTTTTGACAGGGATATGAATATTATAGGTTCTGAACAGGAAGAGTTTCGCCAGTTTTATCCTCATGCCGGCTGGGTTGAACACGATCCCCTCGATATTTGGGATACTCAAATACAAACTGCACGAAAATTAATTAAAAAGTTAAGTATTGATCCTGCTGAGATTGAATCAATAGGAATAGCGAACCAACGCGAAACAGTTGTTGTATGGGATAAAAAAACAGGAATTCCTGTTTACAATGCAATTGTATGGCAGGATAAGCGTACTGCAGATAATTGTCAAAACCTGAAAGAACAGGGTTGGAGCGATTACATAAAACAAAATACAGGTTTAGTTATTGATTCTTATTTTTCTGCTACAAAAATTCAGTGGATTTTAGAAAATGTTGAAGGAGTTAAAGACCGGGCTTTAAAAGGAGAACTGTTGGCCGGAACTGTTGATACCTGGTTGGTTTGGAAACTCTCGGGGGGAAAGTTACATATTACCGATTATTCCAATGCATCACGAACACTTTTATTTAATATTAGGGAATTAAAATGGGATACTCGATTACTCGGGCTTTTCGAAGTCCCTTTGTGCTTATTACCCGGGGTTAAAATGTCGTCCGAAGTTTATGGAGTTTCAAACAAATCAATATTTGGGATAGAAATTTTGATAGCAGGAATCGCGGGAGACCAGCAAGCCGCGTTATTTGGCCAGGCATGTGTTCATGAGGGAATGGCAAAAAATACCTATGGCACAGGGTGTTTTATGCTCATGAATACAGGAAAAAACATTGTTGAATCAAAATCGGGTTTGCTTACGACCATTGCATGGGGCATTGATGGCGAAATAAAATATGCACTCGAAGGAAGTGTTTTTATTGCGGGCGCTGCAATAAAATGGCTTCGTGATGCTCTAAAACTTATTCAATCGGCTTCCGAAACTGAAAAAATTGCAAATGAAGTCAAAGATACTGAAGAAATTTATGTTGTCCCTGCATTCTCGGGATTGGGAGCTCCCTACTGGGATATGTATGCACGTGGTGCAATCCTGGGGCTTACACAGGGCGTAACAGATAAACATATAGTAAGAGCTACCTTGGAATCGTTGGCATATCAAACAATGGATGTTTTAAAAGCTATGGAAAATGATTCCGGAATTGAACTGAAAACCCTAAATGTCGATGGTGGTGCTTCTGCAAATAACTTTCTCTTACAGTTCCAGTCCGATATTTTAAATGTTGAAGTTGTACGTCCTGTAAATATTGAAACAACAGCTTTAGGCGCAGCCTGTTTGGCCGGAATGGCTTCAAAATTCTGGACAGTTGATGAAATTATGAACAGAAGAAAAATAGATCGTACTTTTTCTCCGTTTATGATTGAACAAAAAAGAACAAAACTGTACAATGGATGGAAAAAGGCTGTTGAAAAAGCCATGAACTGGCAACAGTAAATAAAATAATAGGTACGGTATTTGTTTCTAAACAGGCAAAAATCTAAAAAATGAAAAATAAATCAGTAATACTTTTAATCTCCGTACTTATATTTTTTTCCGGATGTAATGCTTATAAATCAATAGAAATAGGCGAGATAAAAGATTTCAAGTTTAAAGGATTAACAGATAATATTGTAACCCTGGATCTTAATATACCAATTAAAAATCTGAATGCATTCAACCTGAAAGTAAAATCGATGGATCTTGATATTTCGGTTAATGGAAAGTATATAGGAAAAATGACAAATCCATCAAAAATTATTATACCTAAAAATCTTGATGGCATTCAAATCTTTCCGGTACAGATTGAAGTAAAAAATATTCTGGCAAGTTCAATGACATTTTATAAATTGAAAAATGCTAAAAATATTGAAATTCAAATCGAAGGGAAAATTAAAGTAAAAGCTTTATTGCATTCCAAAACTATTGTTGTTTCGGAGAAAAGAAATGTTGATATTTAACAATGGTTTATTTGAAAGCAAACATCACCAAAAAATAAAAAAAAAGCGTAATTTTGCAGCGTAATTCTTCAAAGCAACATGAAAAACCAAATACGATTTATTGCTATTTTTTATTGCGTAGTTGCTTTTAATAGCGGAATTTTTGCCCAGGGCAACACATCATATCGCTACTATTCTTATGATATTCTGAAAAATATTCAGGAAAATGAGGCCGGCAAAGGAACGATTACTATAAACCAGGATTTAAGAATTAATCAACTGGTAAACAAACATATCGATCAAAATAAAGAGCAAAATGGGATACAGGGATACAGAATCCGGATTTTTTCAGATTTAGGAAATACTGCCAGAGATAAATCACAGGAGATGAATGCTAAGTTTAACGAGCTATTTCCACGGATACCTGTTTATAGAGAGTACGATAGTCCCTATTTTAAAGTATATGCAGGAGATTATAGAACGAAAAACGATGCCCTGAAAGATTTTATCCATATTCATAAAGTATTTCCCGCGGCATTTATTGTCCCGGCAAAAATAAATTTACCAAAAATAGAAGACTAAACCCAACGTGTTAATGCCTGCTGTTAAAGATATAAATGAACTAAAAAAAATATCTTTTAAAATTCGGAAAGATATAATCACCAGTCTGACCGAAGCAGGATCAGGGCACCTGGGAGGATCGTTAGGATTAGCAGATATTTTTACCTGTATCTATTTTAATATTTTAAATCATAAACCCGAAAATCCCGGCTGGGAAGATCGGGATCGCCTGATACTTTCAATAGGCCATGTTGCACCGGTTTTTTATACTTCATTAGCTCATTCAGGATATTTTAATCCGTCAGAACTTAAATCTTTACGAAAACTGGGTTCCCGATTGCAGGGACACCCGGGGAAAGAACATGGATTACCCGGGATTGAACTTTCGGCAGGATCTCTTGGACAGGGCCTATCTGTAGCTGTCGGACTTGCCCTGACAGCTAAAATGGATTCTAAAAACTGGATGGTTTTCTCGATACATGGTGATGGCGAAATGCAGGAAGGTTCAATATGGGAAGCAGCTATGAGTGCATCGCATTATAAACTAAATAATTTAATTGCACTTGTTGATAGAAACTCTGTTCAGATTGACGGGCAAACATCGGATGTTATGGAAATTGAACCTTTGGCCGATAAGTTTAAATCGTTTGGCTGGAATGTTATTCATTGCGACGGGCATGATCATGAAAATATTATTGAATCCTATTCAAAAGCAATACTTTTTAAAAATAAACCAACTGTAATAATTGCAAAAACAAGCATGGGGAAAGGTGTCCGGAGTATTGAAAATGATTATAGCTGGCACGGAAGAGTCCCGTCGCGAGAACAAGCAGTTAAGTTTATTAAAGAATTAGAAGATTTTTACGAAATAAAAAACTGATGTTTATCTCAAGGCAATTAAAGGCAACACGTTTTGGATTTGGCGAAGGGCTTAAAGTTCTTGGCCAAAAGAATACTCAAATTGTGGCTTTGGGTGCTGATATAACGTCTTCGGTAAGTATGAATTTCTTTAAGGAAGCTTTTCCTGATCGGTTTTTCTCTATGGGAATAGCTGAACAAAATGTTGTCGGAGTTGCAACCGGTTTGGCTTTGGGAGGTAAAATTCCATTTGTTGCAACGTATGGTGTTTTTGCTGCACTTCGTACAACCGACCAGATTCGTGTTTCTGTTTGTTACAATAATCTCCCCGTAAAAATCGGGGGTGCCCATGCAGGTATTTCTGTTGGCCCCGATGGGGCTACACATCAGGCTCTCGAAGATATTGCCATTATGCGCGTATTACCCAATATGACTGTTTTATCTCCCTGCGATGCCACTCAAACAAAATTGGCAACAATTGCTTCTGTTGAACAGGTTAAAGGCCCTGCATATATTCGATTTGGCCGTGAGCCTGTTCCTGATTTTACTTCCGAAGAAATGATATTTGAAGTGGGAAAAGGACAAACTTTTAAAGAAGGAACTGATATTACAATTATTGCAACCGGGCATATCGTTTGGGAAGCTTTACAAGCGGCATATCAACTCGAAAAGCAAAATATAAACGCCCGTGTTATTAATATACACACGATTAAACCTGTTGATAAGGATATTATTATAAAAGCTGCACGAGAAACCGGTTTAATAATTACAGCTGAAGAACATCAGATTATTGGCGGATTAGGTAGTGCAGTTGCCGAAGTTCTTGTTAAATTTGCACCGGTTCCTGTTCAAATGATTGGAATGAACGATCGGTTTGGTGAGTCGGGACAACCCGATGAACTATTAGAAAAATATGGAATGAAAGCAGAACATATAATAAGTGCTGCAATAGAATTATTGAAAAAATACAAATGAATATATAAACCAGGATAATGAGCGATCAAATAAAACATGAATGTGGTATAGCTTTAATAAGACTGTTAAAACCACTTGAATATTATCAGTCGAAGTATGGTTCGTGGATGTATGGCTTGCATAAGTTATATTTATTAATGGAGAAACAGCATAATCGCGGACAGGACGGAGCTGGCCTGGCTACATTAAAACTGAATCCCGTTCCGGGTAGAAAATATATTCATCGTTTTCGCTCAAACGGGGCTACTCCTATTAAAGAAGTATTCGCCGAGGTAAACTCGTATCACGATAAGGTGATGCAAAAAAATCCTGAATTATTAAACGACCCGGTTTGGGCAAAAGAAAATTTACCTTCTGCTGCAAGTATATACATGGGGCATTTGCGATATGGTACTTTTGGTGGTCGCGATATTGAATTCGTTCAGCCATTAATGCGCGAGAATAACTGGAAATCAAGAAACCTTATTTTGGCCGGGAATTTTAACATGACTAATGTTGACGAACTTTTTAAAGCTTTAATAGATCTTGGGCAACATCCAAAAGAATATTCTGATACAGTTACTGTACTTGAAAAAGTGGGCCATTTTCTGGATGAGGAAAACCAGTTGCTTTTCCGCCAGTATAAAAACGAAGGCTTATCGAACAAGGAAATTTCAGATTTTATTGCAAAGAATCTTGATGTAAAGAAAATATTGCAAGAGGCCAGCAGAGATTGGGATGGTGGTTATGCCATGGTTGGAGTAGTTGGCCATGGTGATGCTTTTGTGACACGCGACCCCTGGGGTATTCGGCCTGCGTTCTATTATCATGACGACGAAATTGTTGTTGTTGCTTCTGAGCGCCCGGTAATTCAAACAGTAATGAATGTAAAAGCAAATAAAATCCACGAGATAAATCCGGGTGAAGCGTTAATAATTAAAAATGACGGACGTGTTACTTCCGAAGAAATAAGGGTTCCTCAGAAAAGAAGCTCCTGTTCTTTTGAACGGATATATTTCTCCCGTGGCAGCGATATGGATATATACCAGGAACGAAAACAACTGGGTCGATTACTAGTTCCTTCCATTTTAAAAGCCATAAAGTATGATATTGAAAATACAGTATTTTCATTTATCCCGAATACTGCCGAAACAGCTTTTTATGGAATGGTAGATGGATTAAAAAATCATTTATTACAGGAGCAGAGAAAAGAAATCCTTGCTTTGGGAGATAAACTGAACGAAAAAGAATTCGACCGTATCATGTCAGAAAAAATTCGTGTCGAAAAAATAGCTGTAAAAGACATCAAACTTCGAACATTTATAACCCAGGATAAAGGCAGAAATGATTTGGTTAATCATGTTTACGATATTACTTATGGGACAATCCGCGAGGGATTAGATAACCTGGTTATTATTGATGATTCTATTGTCAGGGGAACAACCTTGCGTGAAAGTATTTTAAGAATTCTGGACAGGCTAAAACCAAAGAAAATCATCATAGTTTCTTCTTCGCCACAAATCAGGTACCCCGATTGCTATGGTATTGATATGGCTAAGCTGGCTGATTTTGTAGCTTTCAGGGCAGCTATTGATTTACTTAAAGAAAGTGGGAAAGAGCATATTATTAACGACGTGTATAAAAAATCGAAAGCCCAGGAAAACCTTCCTAAAGAAGAGATAGTCAATTTTGTTAAAGAAATTTATAAACCATTTACACCGGAAGATATATCATTAAAAATAGCAGAATTACTCAAATCAAAAGAAGTAAAGGCAGATGTTGAAATTGTTTTTCAATCAATAGAAGATTTGCATGCTGCCTGCCCACAGAATACAGGCGATTGGTACTTTACCGGGAAATACCCTACCCCGGGAGGAAATAAAGTAGCAAATAAATCATTTATAAATTTTATTGAAGGGAAAAATCAAAGAGCGTACTAACTAATTGTTAAACATAAGGGGCTTTTAATACAGCCCCTTATATTTTGTACTAAAGTGTTTTAATTCCTCTGCAACTATTTTTTATGTTTGAATTTATTAAGGAATTTATTTCTGATATAGGTTGTAATATGTCTTTCCTTTTTAACAGGAAAAATATCGTTAATGGTAATCATGATACCCGATTCCTCAACTCCGCCAAAAGTATCATTGATAGCTGTCCCGAAAAATTTCATCGATGGTGAAAGATTCATGTATGCATTAATCAGGGGTGGAATATTCAGGTTAAATTCACGAACTTTCTTTTGAAGAATCCTGTAGTTTTCTTTATAGTCTTTACCTGTAAAGATGGATTTCATTTTTACTTCGTCAATATTTAATGTTAATGGTTTTTTAGGTATAACCTGTTTTTCTTTATCCGGAAACTGGCTGTTCAGAAAATATATAATCATGTTACGTGCTTCTTCATTGAAATGAGGATACATGGTTACTTTCCCGAAGTAATATTTTATCTGCGGATTTTCAATAACTAAAGCACCTAATCCGTCCCAAAGATTATCCAATGCAAATAATGCCTTACGTCCGGCAGATGCTGACTGAAATTTTGGTTGAATAAACGATCGCCCCAGTTCAATCATGTATGGTAAATAGTTTTTGCTGAATTCTTCAGAAAATTCAAATAGTTTTGATGTTGCAAGATTGTTTGGATCGCTATTCTGATTGCATACATGAAAACGGTAACCTCCCACAATTTCCTTATCTTCCGGATCCCATGAAATCAGTTGCTCGTATGGCTCATCCTGTGTATCAAACTTGTCAATATCAATATCCTTGCCTGTACCACCACCGGCATTTCGAAAAGTAAGTTCTCTCAGCCGGCCTATTTCAAGCATTACATTTGGAGAATTATGATGATTGATAATATACAACTCATTCCCTCCATTATTTGTTTTTCTAAGAAATTTATCTGTAGTTAATTCAGCTTCAATTAATTTCTTATCTATAGGGTTTATTATTTCTTTCATTCTTTCTGAAAATTTAATCATGTAAATTTAGAAAATTATTTTCTATAAAAGGATTAACAAAACGCTCTCGAATTATCGGTCTTCAAATTATATACATGTGATTTTACTTTTTGAGCCCATTCGTAAGGACTTAACGACTTGTCAAAAACAGTATAAGAAACAGGTTTCCCGAACGTAAGAGTAATGGTTTTTCCTTTTTGCCTGAACATTTCATCCGGTAAATAAAACATTTCCAGATTGGCCTTAATGCCTAATTTAGTCCGAATGCTCGAAAGATTATAAAAGAATTTTGAATTTTTCCCTTCAATAAACACGGGAATAACATCGCGCTTATGTTGAACGGCCTTTGTTATAAAGCTTTTCATCCATTCCAGGTCGGTTATTTTACCATTTATTTTTCTGGAACACATTCCTGCAGGAAAGTTTAATACCTGCAAATCTGATTTGTAAATTTCTTCTATTCGTTTTACATATTCTACGGATTGTTTTCCATGTTTATTTACCGGGGCAAATATGGGCTCAAGGTTTTTCAGGTTCATTAAAATATCATTTACAAGGAATTGAAGTGATGGATGTTTTTCACCAACAACTTTTGCAAAAACCAAGCCGTCGAAACCTCCTAACGGGTGATTTGCAACAAAAATAAATCTGCCATTTGCCGGTATATTTTCTATTCCTTTTACTACTATTTGAACTTTAAAATGATCAATAATTGCATTTACAAAATCTAATCCCATTTTATCCCCCAGGATTGGTAATGCATCATTAATTTCTTTTTGATGAACTACATGTTCAATATATCTGTATATGAACCCAGGGATAAGTTTTGCTACTTTGGGGTTCTTTTCCTTAAAAATCTCCCTGATATTTATTTTTTCCATAATAAAAATGTCTTTCCAAAATTCTTTCCAAAATAAAACAAATATTTTTTAAAAAATTAAACTAACCTGAAAATTCAGAATATTTATACTTTCTAAATTAGTCGGTGGTTATTGAACACCTTTATTTATGATTGTTTTGGAGATTTTTAATTTGAATCGTGTTGCCCTGATTGCTCATAAAGAAATAGAAGATATGTTTTGGGAAGCAAAGAATAAAGCCGCCGCAGCTAAATTTCTTTACCTCGATGAGAAACTCCCTGTCAGGGAAATATTGAAATCGCTGTTAGCGGTTCGTTGTTTGATGTGTTTCTTAAATGTCAACTACTTTCTTGACAGTATTCCAATTTCTTGTCGTAATGTTTTTCCCGAATAGCTTTTCCAGGTCGTCCATTCCTTTTCGGGTGTTCGTGGCCGTAAGGTCCAAAACACTCAAAATTGTTTTATTTTGGATGGAAATGATTTTAAACGTTTTGTCCTCTGAAAAATATGGTACGGTTAACTCGATTTCAGGAGTGTTTTTTAAAAATGAAACATAGAGACGGATATCTTTATGGACATTTATTGTTACAAAAGGGTTTTCGTTTACCAAGTCAGAGATTTCCTTTCGGGTTCTTAAAATCACAGGAACAGGAAATCCAAACGATTGTGAAAGAAAACGTTCTATCTTGTGTTCCAGTTCCTGGATATTTGTCTGTTTTGCTTCAAACACAAAGTTTCCAGTGTTCAACAAAGTTCTTACATTATCACAACCTATTTCAGCCAATTTATCACGTAGTTCTGCCATTGGCACTTTATGGTGTCCACCAACATTAATACCCCTGAGAAATCCTGTTAATGTCATCATACAATCATTTTTATCAAATAAGCATAAGTTTGTGTCTAAAATATAACGATCCCGGCATAGGAAAAGTGTGGGAATTTTGCCCGGTGTTTCTGTTCGCCCATTATAAAGTTTAAAGATAGTTAAAAATGCCAAAAAAACCGCTGAACCCCGCCTAAAATGTGAGCCAATGCTAGGTTTTGTGCCGCTTTTAGCTTTCGATTTCTAAAATGTCTTTTATTTGGCTTAGATTTTCAGGAAGATAATTTGATACAATATCCCAAACAATTTCATAGTCAACACCAAAATATTCATGAATAGCTTTGTTTCTCATTCTATACATTTCATCCCAAGGTACAGAAGAATATTTTTCTCTGATATTTATTGGAATTTTATTTGAAGCTTCCCCAATAATTTCAAGGTTTCTAATAACTGCATCAACTGTCTTGTCATCGTTTTTAAAGTCATCAAAATTATACGAATTTGTATAATTTAGTATTTTTGATATTGATTCAACAATATCTTCGATAAAATGTATATAAGTCCTTTCAGATTTTTTCACAAAAATAATGTTTGATTTATAATTCTATCTTTTAGTTGTTTTTTCAAAGCTTTCCTTGTCACAAGGTCCACTTTTCTATTAAAAATATCTTCCAGGTACTTTTCAAGTGTAAAAAATTTCCACCCAATGGGTTTTTCAAATTCAACCAGAATGTCTATATCACTATCTTCATTTTGCTCATTATCAGAATAAGAACCAAACAAACCAATTTCCTTCACATTATAATCTCTGTATAAGACTGGTTTCAATTCAGTTAATTTGCTTAATATTTCATTCTTTGTCAACATGTGAGCAATATACAAAAAAATGTTTATATAAGTATTTTTTGTCCGAAAAAAGGGGGCATTAAACCTAACGATGGCGGTATGAAACGCTCGAAAACCCACTGAAACCGACATGTTTTATGACCGCTTGTTAGCGGTAGTTCTTATTTGTTCAGTGTTTTTATTTCGTTTGTAATACATTCCTGCTATTCCTATAAATCCTTTTTAAGATAAATCATATCAACAAGTTGTATGTCGCCATCGAAAATAGGGTGGTCGTAATTGTCTGTAAAAAAATTCTTTACCCGATATGATTTTTCAAATCCACAACTTTCATAAAACGACAAGATTGTCGGCGTTTCGCCTGTCCCGACAAGCATTGTTTTGTAGTCGTTTTTGTAGAAATCAAAAATGAAATTTATCAATGCTCTGCCGTACCCTTTGCCTTGATATTTCTCGTATGTCGCTATGTTTTTCAACTCGCAGGTTTCGCTATTTATCGGCACTACAACGCAAACACTTTTCAAATCATAGTCATATAAAGCAAACAAGTCTCCACTCGGCAAATACTTGTCAATCATATTTTCCTGCTCGTCTGCCAACAACAATAAGTCAAGGAACTGTTTCTTATTTTCGATAATTTTTTCTATTTTCAACATATCTCTGTTGTTTCCTAATTTGTCAAGTTTTATTTTCCGTAGTATCGCCCTGGCTAAGCGGAATATGTATTAAAAATTAAAAAATGCTAAGCGTCATTTACTCGCTCTCGCTTATGAGAAAAGTTGTAATGGCGCTTTCTTTATTCGGGCAACTTGCCTTGTCGGCAGGCAGGTTTGTAATTGCCATTATTTTAGAAAAACTAAAAAGCTGAATTGCAAATTCAGCTTAGTACAGGGAATGTTAATATTTTATTCATAAACAATCAAAAAGTTGAGAAAGTGAAATTAATCAACAGAGGGTTTAGTCAACGACCAATGACTGTGGATGATTTTCCACTCGTTATTTTCTTCAAGCCGATACACTTCTGTACAATTCTCTTTCCAGAGCGTTTCGCCTGAGTATGAATGCAGGTTGTAGGTTAGAACGGCCATAGTACTGGTTGATTGTACAACGGGATTTATCATTTCGAATTTATCCATTTTTACTTTTCCCCGCATGCTTTCATACAACTCTTTTACCTTGTCCCAACCGTCAAGTCGCCTTTCATGTGCAGGGTCGAAATAAGTAAAGTCCTTTGAATAAAGTTCGAGATAGGGGGATGGATTACCATTGTGCCACGCATCAAGAGCCGCTGTCTCCAAAGCAATGATTGTTTCTGTAATAGTAAGCTTATCCATGATATTTTATATTGAATTGATAATTATTTTGTTTTGAGATTAATATTGCACAATTTGTCATTTAGGGCGCATTTTGCATGATGCACAACGGTCTTTGGCCACGTTTTGTGCGGGTTTTCGCCATTCATAGCTATCCGTTAATAAAGTTTAAAAGTAGTAAAAATGTTTGAGTATTCCTTCACCCCGCATAAAATGTGAAGCGCTGTTTTAGCCTGTGCCAAAACCCCATCAAGAGTTTTTATTTGCCTGTCAATACCTTTTTGGCAGTCCTTTTTAGTTTTAGCGATTTCTGTTTCTTCAATTCCTTTTTCTTTCTAAAGAATTCACTTAAAGCTTTTTCTTCAGAACTTGACAAAGGTTCTTGACTTCCAATAAAATCTACATCCAGTTCTTTTTTCCTTGTTTTCATTAATTATTGGTTTTAAAGTATTTGTCAATCAGTTTCAGTGCAGCTTGTGTTTCAATTATCATTAATCTTCCACCAAAATGGAATGCACCCAAAGTTTCTTCATAGTGTTTAATAAGTTGGGTTTTTGCAATAAATGCTAAATTTCCGTCGTGTCCTCTTTGAAATGATAGTTTACATGCAAACGCAACTAAATTTCCTGGTACACCTGCATACATTTTTATTTTTCCTTTGTTAAATGGTGCGCTTTCAATTAAATGCATATAAACATGGTCAGATTTAACTTGTACACTTAATAAACCTTGAATAATATTCGGATTATTTACAATGGTAAGTTTATAAACTTCTCTTTCAGGTTGTTTAAATTCAGTCAACCAATTAAAAACCCAACCATTTTTCTTTGTAGTTACTTTAAGGTCAGCTTGTGTAACAATAGAAACTTCAGTCGGGAAACTATCTCCTGTTACAATATTTTCAATTGAATGGGTAAGTTTGTCAACAATGAAGTCTAATTCTATTTCTTTCCTTTTGGCCATACTACAAATATACTAAAAAAGCTTTAAGTTTTCCCAAAAAAGTAGTGTTTCATGGCTATTTTTGGTATTGGCTACAATGGTCCGCAGCTAGGTTTTGTGCGGGTTTTCGCCCGGCGTTCCAATCAGCCCATTGTAAAGTTTAAAAATAGTAAAAAATGTTTGCAAAACAAGAAACCCCGCATGTTTTGTGATGCCGGGCTGGGTATAGTTGCATAGTCCTAAGCTATTTCCAAATTTGTATCTTGGTTAAATTCAATAGTCATTTTCACTTTAGCTTTCAATGCGTCAAAAACTTTCAAAATAGTTGAGAACCTAACATCTTTTGCATTTGTTTCAATTTTCGAGATTTGTGCTTTCTGCACACCAACCAATTCTCCCAATTGTTCTTGTGTCAAATGTTGTTCCTTTCTGGCCTTTTTAATCATCTCACCCATGATGTCAAGCTTCAATTCAAATTCGAATTGCTCTCTTTCTTTTGAACCTTTTTTCCCAACGTACTGGTCAGTCAATTCTTCTAATGTATATTTTTTCATTTCTTTTAGTTTTTATGTTTTAAATAGTCTTTTCTAATTTGCTCTGCTCTATCAATCTCATTCTTTGGTGTCTTCTGTGTTTTCTTAATGAATCCATGAGTGGCAACAACTAAAGTAGCTTTTGAGTCGTCTTTGTCCCAAAATGCTAATAGCCTGATTTGTCTTGTCAGGTATTTTGTTCTGAATTCCCATATTTCGCCAGATAATTTTTTAAATAATTCAGGGTCATTTACCTCCCTGGATTTCCAAATATTAAAAAATACCTTTTCTCGTGTTTTACTGTCAAGTTTGTCTAAGAACTCTTTTGCAAATTCAAGAAAGACTATTGAATATTTAATCATTTAGTTTTTTACAAAGATACAAATATTTCCTTAAAAGGAAACAAGTGTCGAAAAAAGTTTGGAATAGCGTCATTATTTTTCGAAGTCACATGCAATTATACCCAACGGTCTTGCGGTACGAAGCGGTGGGGATTTTACCCAGCGTTCCAGTCCGCCCATTGAAAAAGTAAAGTTAAATTTAAAATGTCAAAAAATCGCTGAAACCCGCATTTTTTCTGATGCCTTGTTAGGGGCTGGCGTTTATTATATCTTTTTACATTTAAAGTTGGTTAACGATCCCAAATTGGCGCATTCAACAAAATCGGTAGTTCGTCAGGCATATTGCTCTCAATAAATCTAATTCCTTCAGGTGACAATTTTCCAATTATTTTATCTTCATTGATCCAATCATTCAATTTTATAAAAGAGTTGTCAATTACTAAGTGGCTATTTCTAAATTGAAAACTATATGGTTTGTTATTACTATCAACAGGAAGGAAATGAGATGATTGCATTAACAAATTTTTACCAGTAGGTTTTGAACTCAGAATACAAGCTTTAAATCTATCATTATCGATTGATTCAATAAAAACAATTGGATGAAAATGTCTTTCTGTGTCTTTAGCGAAAAAAATGTCTCCTTTTGTCATAATCATATTTTTTTTCAATCTTTTGTGTGCTGTGTGTTTTTGCGCTTATCCCTAACGTATCGCGTATTTGTTGTGTTTGGGAGTTTGAAACTACTTTCTTATCCCACGATAGTAAAATTACCAAAAAGCGTTAAGAACTTCAAATGCGTCATCAGCCCAAATACAATAAATACGCTGTTAGCAGCAGTTGAATTCAATTAACCGCCAAATCGTCTTTTTCTGTATAGAAATTTTGCAAATACATTTTCCATATCTTTAATTGTTAAGTCTGGAAAGTATTTACGGTAAAAAAATAATTCCGCAAAAGAAGATTGTAGCGGTAAAAAATCACTAAGCCGCCCTATTACACCTGTTCTAATGATTAAATCTAAATCTTCTTTTACCCAAAAACCGTCCTTAATGCTATGAGGATTTGTTTTGAAAGAATTATATATTTCTTCCACTGGGTCATATGCTATTAATATGTTTATAATAAGATCAGTATTCGTTTTTGTACTTTCAACTAAACCGGTAATTGCTCTCACAAAATCTTCGTTTTTTATGTGATAAAGATTACCCACAACGTTTACTTTAAATTTGTATTTTTCTAAAAGTGCAGGTAATAGTTGTGAAGATAAATAGACCTGAGAAGATAAAAATTCATTTATGTTTGCCTCGCTTCTATTTTGTATGTTTTTCAAACTGCTCAAATATGCACTCACACTTTTTACATTGTTTGAAAAGGAAAAATCTATAACTTCCGTTAATTTTTCCATGGAAATGAAATATCCTTTTACTGAGCTAATTTTATTTTTTTTAGCCCATCTTCTTGAACCATCTGGAATAATACCTATATGATTAATCATTGCATTTAATTTTTATTATTTATTTCAGTAACAGATATTTTCTCACAATTCTCATGAAAATATTTCAAATGGTTATCCCAATAATTTTGCATCATCTCTCCTCTCATATGCACACAAAAATTAATTGTACTGGTAGGAGACAGAATTATTCCTTCAATTGCTCTGTCTTGATTTTTAAATTTGAATAATAAGACGGGAGCAAGATTTTCGTTTTTCTTTGACTTGCGAAATGGTAAAATTTTTCTATTCTCATACAAATTATGCAAGGTTTCTGTATGTTTATTTATCAAAGAAGTATCGTTTTTTATTTCACCTTTTGTTTTTTCCATATTGGTTACATGGTAGAGTTTTTTGCTTTTTTCCATACAACTAAAAATATTGTTTATAAATTCTTCCTCATCCTTATCTCCTTGTTCATAGCCCAAGATTAAAGAACTGGTCTTTTGAAAAAGGATAATCTCATCAATAATATCTATTTCTTTCATTATAGAATTTGCAATTTTATAGTGTTCTCTTGGCGTAGAATAATAGCCAAGTATTGTATTAACTTTGCTTGGTTTTACTATTTCTATTGCAGATTTTATTTTTAAGCAAGCGTCTTGAACAATTTCTTCTAATTTTTCATTATCAGAACCCTTTGTTTCTTTGTATTCATATTGTGCTAAGGTAACTCCTAGAACATCAGACGGAATGATAAATTTTTCACAATCTGACGGACTAACAACAAAAACTTTATCTCTGTTCAACTTCCCTGTAAATAGTCCATATTCAAAAATTACATTTGAACGAACCTCAAAAAATGCTTCTTCACCAATCATTTTTATATCGTCAGGCGAAAAGATGAATATTGCAAAATCATATTTTTCATCTGCCGCCATAAATAATGTTTCAATAAAAGTTTTGTTAAGACTAAATACATTTTGATTCCAAACTTTTATATGAAAACCTTTTTTAGGAGAATTCATTAAGGAATTCAATGTCGCTTGAACTGCATTTGCAATATTCAAAGATTGTGTTGACGAACCGATAAAAATTTTCTTCATTTTATATATTATTAATTATAGGCAATTTTCTTTATTCTGCCGTAACTCTGTCCTTCAATTGCAGCCAACTCCTTTATAACATTAGTTTTGTTGTATATCTATGGGTGATAAAATACTATAATAAATTAAGCTTAAAAATAATAAAAATTTACACGAATATAAAATATCCATTAGAGCCATATCCTAAATTGCAAATTCGGTACTTCTTTATGTATTCCTGGCATTATCAAGTGTATTTTTTGTAACTTCTTTTGTAATTGGCACGAACAATACTAGGCAATCATATTTTACCTTACCAATACAACCTTAAAAAGGAAATCCTGAAATTTTAACATTTCGTTTGTCGCTTTTCTACTTACGGGTTGTCACTTTTTAACTTACGAACCACAGTAAAAACGGGCTTTTTAGGAACTCTTTTTTATTTTTTCAAGAAAATGAATGTGAACAGATGATAAAAAGTTATTAACAAAGTGGTAAAAAATGGGATAAAGTGGTAGAATGTGGGAAATTTTTGTATATTTTTACAAGTTAAATAAGGGTAGTAATGACAACATTCATTGGAGATTATAATTGCAAGGTTGATGAGAAAGGCAGGGTTACCTTTCCGTCAATGCTTAAAAAGCAGATGAATTCTGCTTCCGGTGAGCGTTTTGTTGTTAAAACCGATATTTTCGAAAAATGCCTTATTCTTTTCCCGATGGAAGAATGGGAAAGACAAAATGCGATTATCAGGAGCAAAATAAATCCCTACAATAAAGAACATAACAAATTCTTACGAAATTTTTATAAAGGTTCTGCCGAAGTTATTCTCGACAGTAACAATCGCCTGCTTATACCCAAACGATTGCTCGATTTGGCAAACATTTCTAAAGAAGCAATTTTGGCCGGGCAGGATGGTAAAATTGAAATCTGGTCGAAAGATTTGTACGATGCAATGGCTGAAAATCAGGATGACTTTGCTGAATTGGCCGAAAAAATTATGGGAGGGAATATTAATAAGGAAATGGAATAAAGAAAATGAGTTATCACACACCGGTTCTGTTAAAAGAAAGTGTTGATGGCTTAAATATAAAGCCGAATGGGATTTATGTCGATGTTACTTTTGGCGGCGGCGGACATTCAAGAGAAATCTTAAAACATCTTAAAACAGGTAAACTTGTTGCTTTTGATCAGGACGATGATGCATTGCAAAATCAGATTCATGATAAGCGATTTTTGTTTGCACATCATAATTTCAGGTTCTTAAAGAATTTTTTGAAATATTATAAAATCGACCAGGTTGATGGAATCATTGCCGATCTCGGTGTGTCATCTCATCATTTCGATCAACCCGAAAGAGGGTTCTCTTTTCGATTCGATGGAAAGTTGGATATGAGAATGAATCAGCAAGCCAGGTTCTCGGCTGCCGATATTTTAAATAATTACGAGGAAGCTGAAATAGCGAAAATATTTTGGGAATATGGCGAATTGCAAAACAGCAGGAAATTAGCTCATGCAATAGTTTCGGGTCGCTCAGGTAAAAAACTGGTTGAAATAAAAGATTTGGTTGATTTATTAATGCCATTTCTGCCCAAACATGCTGAGCATAAATTCCTGGCTAAAGTATTTCAGGCTTTACGAATAGAAGTAAACAGAGAGATTGAATTTTTGCAAAACATGCTGCTTCAAACAACTGATGTGATTAAACCCGGTGGACGACTGGTAGTTTTAACCTATCACTCGCTCGAGGACAGGGTGGTAAAAAACTTTATAAAAACTGGGAAATTCGAAGGAGAAGCAGAAAAAGATTTCTATGGAAACTTCAAAGTCCCGTTTATTGCTGTTAATAGAAAAGTAATTATCCCCGGTGATAAGGAAATTAATGAAAATAACAGGGCACGTAGTGCTAAATTAAGAATAGCCGAGAAAGTATAATGAAAGAGAAAACAGAAAATATTGAGTTTATTGAAGAGAAAAAGGATAAGAAAGAACATAGAAAAGGTTCTGTGAAAGATATTCTCGATGGGTCAATATTAACAAATGATTGGGTGGTAAGGCAATTACCCTACATTGTTTTTTTGGTAATTCTGGCTTTTATATATATCGGGAACCGCTATCACGCAGAAAAGATTGTTCGCACAAATATTACAATGCAAAAAGAAATTAACGATTTGAGAGCAGAAGCAATTACAACATCAGCGGAGCTCATGTTTATAAGCAAACAATCAGAAGTTATTAAAAGAATAAAAAAGAACGGCCTTGATTTGGAAGAGTCGGTTGTGCCACCAAAAAAGATAATTATAAAATAAATACAGACAATGCCTTTAAAAAAGGAAATAGTATGGAGAGTCGGGGTAGTGTATGCTTTTATGCTTATACTCGGCCTCGTTATACTTGCCAAAGTTCTGTATTTACAAATTATTGAAGGGAATAAATGGAAAGAAAAGGCTCAAAGTTTAACATTAAAGGATATTACTATAGAATCGAACAGAGGTGATATTCTGGCACACGACGGCAGATTGCTGGCAAGTTCAGTTCCTTATTATGAAATCCGGATGGATACAAGAAGCTCCGGGTTAGATAGTTATACGTTTAATCATAAAATCGATTCATTGGCATTGTGTATGTCAAGATTGTTTGGTGATAAATCTCCATCAGCATATAGAAATGAAATTGTTAAAGCCCGTAGAAATGGTGAACGGTTTCATTTAATTAAACGAAGAGTGAATTATATTCAGCTGAAGCAAATGAAGAAATTCCCCATTTTTCGTTTAGGTGCAAATAAAGGTGGTTTTATTCCTGTTCAAACCAATCTCCGGATTCAGCCTCATGTCAGCCTTGCTTCAAGAACTATTGGCTATATCTCTCAGAGTGAAAGAGGAAATGTTGTTGGTATCGAAGGAGCATTTGACGAACAACTCAAGGGTGTTAAGGGTATCCGGTTGATGCAGAAGTTACAGGGTAATGTCTGGATGCCTGTTAACGATGGAAACGAGGTTGAACCTAAAGACGGAATGGATGTGCTCACCACGATTGATGTTAATATTCAGGATGTGGCCGAGAGTGCATTGCGCAGGCAGCTTTCTAAAAATGAAGCTCATCATGGTACTGCAATTCTTATGGAAGTAAAAACTGGTGAAATAAGGGCGATTGCTAATCTTGAAAGAAACAGTGCAGGTGAATACAAAGAAACATATAACTATGCTATTGGTGAAAGCACTGAACCCGGATCGACATTTAAGCTGGCTTCTATGATTGCTGCTCTCGAAGATGGATATGTTGATTTAGACGATACTATCAATACGGGCAAAGGTGAAGTTACTTATTACGATAAAAAACTTACGGATACAAAAGAAGGGGGATATGGTGTACTTACGGTTAAGGAAATATTTGAACTGTCATCGAATGTTGGAATTTCAAAAATAATAACAAGAAATTATAAAGGTAAGGAAGCAAAGTTTATCAATCGCTTATATAGAATGAATCTGAACGAAAAATTAGGAATTGATATTAAAGGTGAAGGTAAACCCGAAATTAAATTCCCGGGAGATAAATTGTGGTCGGGTGTTTCTTTGCCAATGATGTCAATTGGTTATGAAGTCAGGATGACCCCGTTGCAGATCCTTTCATTGTATAATGCTGTTGCAAATAATGGAAGAATGGTTCGCCCAAGACTTGTAAAATCAATAATGTATCACGGGAATGTGGTTGAAACATTCGATACCGAAATTATCAATTCATCCATTTGCTCACGCTCAACACTTAAAAAAGTAAGATCAATGCTCGAAGGAGTAGTTGAGAATGGTACAGCGAGCAACTTAAAGAATAATACCTATAAGATTGCAGGTAAAACGGGTACTGCACAGATTGCAAACAGGAAGTTAGGGTACACCGACAGATCAAAAATTAGCTATCAGGCATCTTTTGTTGGTTATTTCCCGGCAGATAATCCCAGGTATTCATGCATTGTTGTCGTGAACTCTCCTTCGCGGGATGTGTATTATGGAAATATTGTTGCAGGCCCTGTATTTAAGGAAATAGCCGATAAGGTTTATGCAACAAGCTTCGAAATGCATGAAAATCTTGATGATATGGAAGATATAGCTGATGATAAAGAAAAAATTCCATATACCAAAAACAGCTATAGAAAAGAAATAAAGTACGTGTTAAAAGAACTTGATATTGATTATGACGAAGGGAAGGTTGCCTCTGATTGGGTTGCCACGAGCAGGAAAGAAGAAGAAATTATTTTAAGTAATCGTAAGGTCACAGATAAACTTATGCCAAATGTGGTAGGAATGGGTTTAAAAGATGCATTGTTTCTGCTCGAAAATGCAGGATTAAAAGTAGAGTTTCATGGTAAGGGAAGTGTGGTTCAACAATCAATCCCTTCGGGTTCCAGAATTAGCAGAGGCCAGTATGTTTCTATACAAATGTCGATGAGTTAAAGTTGAAATAGAAAAATGAAAATTTTAAGCGAAATAGTAAATTCAGTTCAGGTTTTAAATTCAATTGGCAACATTGAAATAGTGGTTACTTCAATCGAGTTTGATTCAAGAAAAGTAACCCGTCAGAGTTTATTTATTGCCGTAAAAGGAACTATCTCCGATGGACATCAATATATTGATAAAGCAATAGAAAATGGAGCAATAGCAATTGTTTGTGAAACTTTACCAGAGAAAATCAACAATCAAATCACATATGTTTTGGTTGAAAATTCAGAAAAAGCGTTAGGGCTGATTTCATCTGCATTTTACAATAAGCCATCATCAAAATTAAAACTTGTTGGCGTAACGGGTACAAATGGGAAAACAACTACAGCAACATTATTATACAACCTAGTAAAGAAGTTAGGTTTTAAAGCAGGATTATTATCCACTGTACGGAATTATATCGATGATTCTGCGATTGAAGCTACTCACACAACTCCTGATGCTGTTCAGATAAATAAATTGTTGAATAAAATGGTTGAAGCAGGCTGTGAATACTGTTTTATGGAAGTAAGTTCTCATGCCATTGACCAGGAGCGGGTTGCCGGCTTGCATTTTGCAGGAGGGTTATTTACAAACATCACGCACGATCATTTAGACTATCACAAAACCTTTGCAGAGTATATAAAAGCCAAAAAGAAGTTTTTTGACGGGCTAAGTTCGGGAAGCTTTGCTTTAGTGAATGATGATGATAAAAATGGTAAGGTGATGGTGCAAAATACCAAAGCAAAAGTTAAAACATTTGCTGTTTTAACATCGGCTGATTTTAAAGCACGAATAATCGAGAGCCATTTCGAAGGATCGATGCTGAATATTGATAATGCCGATGTTTGGACCTATTTCGTTGGTAAGTTTAATGCATCCAATTTACTATGTGTTTACGCAACGGCGGTATTACTTGGCTTTGAGAAAAATGATGTGCTCACTGCATTAAGTGAATTAAAACCTGTTGAAGGGAGATTCGAAACTATTCGATCACAAAACGGGATAACGGCAATTATTGATTATGCTCATACACCCGATGCATTACAAAATGTGTTGAATGCAATCAATCAAATACGAAAAGATAATCAGCAGTTAATTACTGTAGTTGGTGCAGGTGGCGACAGGGATAAGACGAAACGCCCCGAAATGGCTCGAATTGCAGTTAATAATTGCGATATACTTATTCTTACATCAGATAATCCAAGATCAGAAGAACCAGATTCTATTCTTGAAGATATGAAAACCGGTATTGATAATGAAAATAGAAAAAAAATGCTGGCTATAATCGATCGAAAAGAAGCTATACGAACAGCTTGTTTACTTGCAAAAATTGGTGATATCATTCTTATTGCAGGCAAAGGGCACGAAACGTATCAGGAAATTAAGGGTGTTAAGCATCATTTCGATGATCGTGAAATAACAAAACAGATTTTAAACGAACTCTATAATTAAACAGGTTATGTTGTATTATCTTTTTGCATATTTAGAAAAATTTGATATCCCCGGGGCAGGGATGTTCCAATATATTTCATTCAGGTCGTCATTAACAATAATAACGTCATTAATCATTTCTCTTGTTTTTGGGAAACGAATAATCAATTATTTACGCAAACAACAAATTGGTGAAGATATTCGCGATTTGGGGCTTGAAGGACAGATGAGTAAAAAGGGAACTCCGACTATGGGAGGCATAATCATCCTGGCATCTATAATTATTCCAACTTTACTTTTTGGCGATATATTGAATATTTATGTAATTCTTATGCTTATAACTACTATTTGGCTAGGCTTTATTGGGTTTGCGGATGATTACATAAAAACATTCAGGAAAAATAAAAAAGGATTGGCCGGAAGGTTCAAAATTTTAGGACAGGTAGGATTGGGTTTAATTGTTGGATTGACGTTGTTTTTAAGTGATGATGTTGTTGTTCGCGAAAAGATTTCAGATAAACCAATAGCAGAAACTGTTCAAACTGTTGAAAATTCTGACTATTCGGGTAATACTACGCGGGTTTTAACAAGAGATGTTAAATCTACTAAAACAACGATACCCTTTTTTAAAGATAACGAGTTTGATTATGCTTACCTGGTTTCTTTCCTGGGTGAACATAAGCAGAAATTTGCCTGGGTAGTATTTGTAATTTTTGCAATATTAATAGTAACAGCGGTTTCGAATGGAGCCAACCTTACCGATGGTTTAGACGGATTAGCTACCGGTACTTCTGCAATTATTGGAACAACACTGGGTATTCTTGCATACTTGTCGGGAAATATTGTTTATGCCGATTACTTAAACATAATGTATATTCCTGATACAGGGGAATTGGTTGTTTATATGAGTGCATTTATTGGAGCTACAATTGGCTTTATGTGGTATAACTCATATCCTGCACAGGTATTTATGGGCGATACAGGAAGTTTGTCGTTAGGAGGTATAATTGCTGTTTTTGCAATTATTATTCGTAAAGAGCTTTTAATACCGATTCTTTGCGGGATTTTTTTCGTGGAAAGTATTTCTGTTATGCTGCAGGTAACTTATTTTAAATATACAAAACGCAAATACGGTGAAGGACAAAGGATCTTTAAAATGGCTCCTTTGCATCACCATTATCAGTTAAAAGGTTATCCTGAACCCAAAATTGTAATGAGATTTATTATTGTAGGTATTATGCTTGCCGTTGTAACTATTGTAACATTAAAAATCAGGTAAAACAAAAATGAATAAACGAATAATCATATTAGGTGCCGGTGAAAGTGGAGTAGGTTCTGCTGTTCTTGCTAAAAAGAACGGCGCTGATGTTTTTGTTTCTGATTTTGGCAAAATAAACGATAAGTACAAACAAAAACTGAATGATTACAGCATTGAGTGGGAAGAAGGAAAACATACACAGGAAAAAATATTAAATGCCGACGAAATAATTAAAAGTCCCGGCATTCCTGAAAAAGTCGAAATCATTCAATTGGCAATACAAAAAGGAATTCCTGTAATTTCTGAAATCGAGTATGCTTCAAGATACTGCAATGCTTATAAAATTTGTATTACCGGGAGTAATGGAAAAACAACTACCACGACACTTTTGTATTACATACTTAAAAATGCCGGGCTAAACGTGGGAATAGCAGGAAATGTTGGCCAAAGCTGGGCTTTACAGGTGGCTGAATGCAATTACGATTATTATGTTATCGAGTTAAGTAGTTTTCAGCTCGATGGAATGTACAATTTCAAAGCTGATATAGCTATTCTTATGAATATTACACCCGATCATCTGGACAGGTATAATGGAATGCAGGATTATACCAATTCTAAAATGAGAATTGTACAAAATCAAACTCCGGGTGAATATTTTATTTATTGTGCCGACGATGAAATAACAAGAAATGAAGTAGAAAAAAGAACGATTCAATCCAAAAAGCTCCCGTTCTCCATTCGGGATAAGTACACAGAAGGAGCATTCAAAGAAAATGAACAATTAGTAATTATATATAATAATAACGAGTTTACTATGTCAATACTAGATCTCGCTTTAAAAGGGCAGCATAATACATACAATTCTATGGCTGCCGGAATTGCTTCCCAGGTGCTTAAAATCAGAAAAGAAATTATTCGCGAAAGCCTGAGTAATTTCCAGGGTGTTGAGCACAGGCTGGAACATGTGCTTAAAGTACATGGCATTGAGTTTATTAACGACTCAAAAGCAACAAATGTGAATTCTACCTGGTATGCCCTGGAGAGTATGCCAAATGATACAATTTGGATTGTAGGTGGTGTTGATAAGGGAAACGATTATTCGTCACTTGAAGAATTGGTAAAGAAAAAAGTAAAAGCAATAATTTGTTTAGGCAGGGACAATGCCAAAATTCATAATGCTTTTAGCCACATTGTTGATACAATTGTTGATACGCAATCGGCTTCGGAAGCAGTGAAAACAGCATACTATCTTGCCCGAAAAGGAGATACAGTTCTCTTGTCGCCCGCGTGTGCAAGTTTCGATCTGTTTGAAAATTACGAAGATCGTGGCCGTAAATTTAAACAAGCTGTTAAAGATTTATAATAAAAGTGCCTAACTTGCCTGCCTTGGGCAGGAGTGAACTAAAGTTTGAATTGCCTAAAGTTATTAAAATGGACAACAAGGAGTTTAGCAAACAATTAGAAAAGAGGACAAAGAATTTTGCAATATCAATAATTAAGCTGTCGGTATTATTACCTAATACTCATGAAAGTAAAGTAATAAAACATCAAATTACAAAATCAGGAACAAGCATTGGAGCAAATTATAGAGAAGCAAACAGATCAAGAAGTAAAGCTGATTTTAAAAATAAAATTAAAATATGTGAAAGTGAAGCAAGTGAAACAGTTTATTGGCTAGAGATAATTTTGGATTTAAATTATTATGATATAGAGAAAGTTCAATTTATTTTAAATGAAGCTAATGAAATACTTGCAATTTTTACATCAATTGGAAAAACATTAAAACTTTAGGCATTTTAGGCATTCTGAAATTTAGGCACTAAAAAATATAAGTAAAAAAAATGAATATGCGATTGAAAGAAGTATTATCTAAATACTTTAAAGGCGATGGGGTTGTGTGGGGAGTAATTTTTGCTCTTTCGGTATTTTCGTTGCTTGCGGTTTATAGCTCAACAGGAACGCTCGCGTATAAATATCAGGAAGGGAACACGCTTTACTACTTCTTTAAACATTTTGTATTACTTGCTTTTGGTATTGCAATTATATATGTTACTCATTTAGTTCCATTTAAATATTATTCCCGCTTATCGCAGTTCTTCCTTTATTTATCGATTTTTTTACTTGCTGTAACATTGGTTTTAGGTACCAGTCTTAATCAGGCAACTCGTTGGTTGACATTACCGGTTATTGGGTTAACCATTCAAACCTCCGATTTTGCTAAACTTGCATTAATCATGTATTTGGCAAGAGTGTTATCATTAAGGCAGGACAAGATTGATGAGTTTAAGGATGTTGTAATTTCACTTGTAATACCTGTTGTAATTGTTTGCGGGCTCATTATGCCAGCAAACTTATCTACTGCCTTAATATTGTTTTTTACTTCATTCGTATTGATGTTTATTGGAAGAGTAAAAATAAAATATCTTTTATCTATAGGATTAATAGGTATTCTGGCTGTATCGCTTGTTGTTGGAGGAGTACTTATTTCAGGAAAAAAAGGGCGGGTATCAACATGGCAAAATCGTATTGAGCACTTTGTCAGTGGCGAGAGCGAAGAAAATTATCAGGCTGAACAAAGTAAGATTGCTATTGCCTCAGGTGGAATTTTCGGAAAAGGCCCTGGTAATAGTACACAACGAAATTTCTTGCCACATCCGTATTCCGATTTTATTTATGCAATAATTATTGAAGAGTATGGATTTATTGGAGGTGTAGTTGTCTTGTTTTTATATCTGTTTTTATTATATCGGGCAGGAGTAATTGTCCGGAAGACAACCCGAACTTTTGCAGCATTTCTTTCAATAGGATTGGCTATAAGCCTTACATTTCAGGCAATGATTAATATGGGTGTGGCTGCAAGTCTTTTTCCTGTTACCGGACAAACATTGCCATTGGTTAGTATGGGTGGTTCATCCATATTATTTACTGGTATAGCATTTGGAATTATTCTTAGTGTAAGCAGAAGCCTTGAAATTGAAAAAGAAACCGCGGCAGAAAAAAACGGAGAAAACAAAACGGATAGCCAAAATCAAACTGAAGATGAATCAGACGATGAGTAAAAATATTATCATAAGTGGTGGTGGTACGGGAGGACATGTTTTTCCCGCAATTTCCATTGCTAATGCCATAAAGGAGATTGATCCTGAATGTGCTATTTTATTTGTTGGTGCCCAGGGAAAAATTGAAATGGAAAAAGTGCCTGCTGCAGGATATAAAATAATTGGTTTGCCTGTTGCCGGTTTACAACGAAAACTTACAGTTAAAAATTTAACTTTCATTTTTAAATTAGTACGAAGTTTAAAGATATCAAAGAATATAATTAATGAATTTAAACCTGATGTAGTTGTTGGTGTTGGTGGTTATGCCAGTGGCCCGGTTTTATTTATTGCCAATCGAAAAAGAATTCCTACAGTTATACAGGAACAAAATTCATATGCTGGATTAACGAATAAAATTTTAGCAAAAAAATCCAAGGTAATTTGTGTTGCATACGAAGGCATGGAAAAATATTTTCCAAAAGAAAAAATTATACTCACGGGTAACCCGGTAAGGCAGGACTTACTTAATAAAATAACTAACAGGGATGAGGCGCTGAGTTATTTTAACTTGAAAAATAAAAAAACAATTGTAATTATTGGAGGAAGTCTTGGTGCAGGAACAATAAATAAAAGTGTTATTAAAGATTTACAAAAAATAGGTGATAGTAATTGTCAGGTTTTATGGCAAACAGGCAGGTATTATTATAAAGATGTCTTAAAAGCTTACGAAGATTCAGGAGTAAATAATATCAAAGTGCTTGATTTTGTTACCCGGATGGATTTAGCTTATGCGTGTGCCGATGTTATTATTTCGAGGGCAGGTGCAGGAACCATTTCGGAGTTATGCCTTGTTGGAAAACCGGTAATCCTTGTTCCATCACCAAATGTGGCCGAAGATCATCAGACAAAAAATGCATTAGCCCTTGTAAATAAAAATGCTGCTATTTTGATTCGTGATACAGATGCTGTTGAAAATTTGATAGATAACGCATTAATACTTATAAATGATGAAGCTAAAAAATCAGAATTATCAATTCATATTTCAAAACTGGCTTTAAAAGATTCAGCAAAAAATATTGCCGTGGAAGTTTTAAAATTAATTCAGTAATAAAAATGGATTTAGGTAAAATACATAATGTTTATTTTATTGGTATCGGGGGAATTGGCATGAGTGCTATTGCCCGCTACTTTAATAAAATGGGTAAACATGTTGCCGGATACGATAAAGTATCAAAACCTTTAACCAATGAATTGATTCATGAAGGAATCCTGGTTCATTTCGACGATGATGTTCAACAAATTCCTTCTCAGTTTAAAAATAAAGAGAATACTCTTGTTGTTTATACCCCGGCTATTCCTAAAAATCACAAAGGAATGAGTTTTTTTATGAGCCAGGGATTTGAATTGAAGAAACGTTCCGAAGTATTAGGAATGCTAACCGCTGCAAATAGGAGTATAGCTGTTGCAGGTACACATGGAAAAACAACGGTGAGTACAATGATTGCCCATCTTATGCGTCAGTCAAGAATTGGGTGTAATGCATTTTTGGGTGGAATATCAAAAAATTATAAAACCAACCTTCTGGTTGATCCGGATAGCAAATACATGGTGGTAGAAGCTGATGAATTCGACCGTTCATTCTTGAAATTATTCCCTCAAAAAGCAGTTGTAACCGCTGTCGATGCTGACCATCTTGATATTTATGAAACCAAGGCAAATGTTGAAGAGTCTTTCAGGCAATTTATTCAGCAAATGAATACAGGAGGCACTTTACTTATTAAGCAGGGTCTAAAATTTAAGTTGCCCGAAAGAAACGATCTCAAGGTTTATACCTATTCAATAAAAGAGAAAGCTGATTTTTTTGCTGAAAATATTCGAATAGAAAATGGATTATACAGGTTCGATTTTGTGGGCATAGATATTCGAATAAATGATTTAAAATTAGGAATCCCGGGATTGTTAAATGTCGAAAATGCAGTTGCTGCAATTGCTATCGCTTATTTGTCGGGGGTAAAAGACGACGAAATTGCTAATTCACTTGAGAAATTCAAAGGCATACAACGTAGATTTGATTACCAGATTTTACGTGATGACTTAGTATATATCGACGATTATGCACATCACCCCGAAGAATTGAAAGCAGTTATATCATCTACTAAAGAATTATTTAAAGGCAAAAAGATTACCGGAATTTTTCAGCCGCATCTTTTTACACGTACCCGCGATTTTGCTACAGAATTTGCAGAAAGTCTCAGTCTTTTAGATGAATTGATACTTCTTGATATTTATCCTGCACGCGAATTGCCAATTGCCGGAGTAACATCTGAAATTATTTTTAAAAATGTTACCTGTAAAAGTAAATTGTTGTGTTCGAAAAGTGAATTGCCGGGAGTATTAAAGACTAAAAAGTTTGAAGTTCTTATGACTTTGGGTGCCGGAGATATTGATGAATTTGTTGAACCAATAAAAAAAATGTTTTCGTGAGCTGAACTATGAAAATTATTAAAAACATAATCATCTGGGTATTATTAATTGCTTATGTAATAGCAGCAATGAGCTTTGTTACCGAACAACGTAAAAAAATTGTATGTAACGATATTAAAGTGTTTGTTGTTGATGCAAAGTATAATGCCTTTATTACACAATCCGATATAAAAGATTTATTAAATAAACCGGGGAACACTGTCTTGGGAGACCCTATAAACATTATCAATACAAAAGAAATTGAAGATGTCATTCAGAAAAATTCGTCGGTTAAAAAGGCCGAAGTTTATGTTACAATTAACGGGGATGTCAGAATTGATGTGGATCAACGAAATCCAATAGTTCGGGTTATTAATAAAAGAAAACAAAGTTATTATATTGATGATGAAGGTACCAAGATGCCTTTATCACGCAAATATTCATCGCATGTACTTATAGCAAACGGCCATATTGTTGAACATTTTGAAGTAAATAAATTTAATGGTTTTGTTTGTGAGAAAAGAGAAGAAAACCCGAACAGGAACTACATTATCTGCGATTTATTTACTTTAAGTAAATTTATTTATAACGACGATTTCTGGCGCTCACAAATCGAACAGGTATATGTTAACGATGCAAACGAATTCGAGCTTATTCCCCGTGTAGGCGCTCACCTGATATTATTTGGCAACATAGAGAATTACGAGATAAAGTTCAGAAACCTGAAAGCATTTTATGAGCAGGGTTTAAATAATGTAGGATGGAACAAATACGAAAAGATTAATTTAAAATACGAAAATCAGATAATTTGTACTAAAAGATAAATAATAAAATAACTATAAAAGAATCAATTACATTAAAAATATAGATGTATGAAACCGAAAACAGATTTTGTTGCAGCAATCGACATAGGAACAACAAAGATTGTAGCCATTGTCGGCAGGAAAAAAGAAAATGGCAAGATCGAAATTCTTGGATTAAGCAAGACCCCTTCAAAAGGAGTTAAACGCGGAATCGTTCTGAATATCGAAGAAGCAGTTAACTCTATCCAAAAAACAGTTGAAGATATTCAATTTACAATTGGCGATAATATCTCGGATGTTTTTGTAGGCATTGCCGGCCAGCATATTAAAAGCATTAAAAACAGGGGATATATCAATCGCAACTCCTACGACGATATAATAACAAAAGCCGATATCGATGCCCTTATCCAGGATATGTACAAAATACCTATCGATGTTGGTGAAGAAATTATTCATGTGCTGCCACAAAACTTTATTGTAGATAACGAAACCGGAGTTAAAAACCCGGTTGGTATGTATGGTAAGCGGGTTGAAGCTAACTTCCAGATTGTTGTTGGACAAATTGCATCAGCACGTAATATTGGCAGTTGTATAACTAAAGCAGGATTGCATTTAAACCAGCTTATTCTGGAGCCTCTTGCTTCATCCGAAGCTGTTTTAACTCCCGATGAGAAAGAAGCTGGTGTGGCACTCGTTGATATTGGTGGTGGTACTACCGATATTGCTGTTTATTACGACGATATTATAAGGCATACAGCTGTTATTCCATTAGGTGGCGACGTGATTACAAACGATATTAAAGAAGGTTGTTCCATATTACAGCGTCAGGCCGAGTTGTTGAAAATTCAGTATGGCTCAGCTTTGGGCGATTTAGCAAAAGACGAAGAAGTAGTTTCTATTCCCGGTATCAGTGGCCGCGAACCTAAAGAGATTTCGTGTAAAAGCCTTGCGTATATTATTCAGTCAAGAATGGAAGAGATTCTTAATGTGGTAATTTACGAGATTGAAAACTCGGGATATTTCGAAAAACTTAGCGCCGGCATAGTTATTACAGGTGGTGGTGCTTTATTAAAGCATTTACCTGCTTTAGTTAAATTCAAAACAGGACTGGATGTTCGGGTTGGTTATCCTACCGAAAATCTGGCTTCTGATACAATAAATGAAGTTAACCATCCCATGTATGCAACAGGTGTTGGCCTTATTTTAAAAGGATATGAATACCTTGAAAAAAACAACTCTAAAAAACAGGCCGTAACAAAAGTTCAGGAAAAACCTGTAAAACAAGAAATTGAATTTGAAGAGGAAAAAATAGTTGTTAAAGCAGATGAAAATACCAACGATAAACCGGGTTTGTTTAATAACCTGAAAAAGGTGTTTACAGATATTTTCGATGAAGATGGGGCAGAAATGTAATTTAAATCATCTCGTATAATTTTAGGTATATAATAAACAGTAAAAATAAAAAGCATGATTGAAGAATTAATAAACTTTGATTTACCTCAGGACCGATCATCCATTATAAAAGTAATTGGTGTTGGTGGCGGAGGTAGTAATGCTGTCAATCACATGTTCCGTAATGGCATTAAAGATGTAAACTTTGTTGTCTGTAATACCGATGCACAGGCTCTTCTTAACAGCCCGGTATCCGTAAAAATTCAACTTGGCGAATCGTTAACCGAAGGCCGTGGTGCGGGTAATAAACCCGAAATTGGCCGTCAGGCTGCAATCGAGAATATCGACGATGTTATTGATGTGCTCAATAAGAATACAAAAATGGTATTTATCACTGCCGGTATGGGTGGGGGAACAGGAACGGGTGCTGCCCCTGTTATTGCTAAAGCAGCAAAGGAACTTGGCTTGCTTACTGTTGCTATAGTTACCATTCCTTTCCGATTCGAGGGCGATAAAAGAATAAACCAGGCCATTGAAGGAATTAACGAGATTGAAAAATATGTTGATTCTCTTTTAGTTATAAATAACGAACGTTTACGACAGGTTTGCGGAAATCTTAAATTTTCTGAAGCGTTCTCGTATGCCGATAATGTATTAGCAACTGCCGCAAAAGGTATTGCCGAAATAATTACTGTTCCGGGGTACATTAATGTTGATTTTGCCGACGTGGAAACAGTACTTTCGAAAAGTGGTGTGGCACTTATGGGTACAGGAATGGCCGAAGGGGAGAATCGTGCCATTAAAGCGGTACAACAAGCTCTGGCTTCGCCATTGTTAAACGACAACGATATTAAGGGAACTGAAAATATGTTGCTAAATATCACTTTTGGGTCAAACGAAATTACTATGGACGAAATTGGCGAAATTGCCGATTATGTAAATAGCGAAGTGGGTTCAAGCCCCAATATTATCTGGGGTACAGGTTACGACGAAAAACTTGGCGAGCAAATCAGCATTACCATTATTGCAACAGGCTTTAAAAGCAATAGTATTCCTGAGCTTTATGCCAAGAAAACCGAGAAAACAACAATTACCTTACTTGACTCGGGTACCATTGAGAGAAAAAAATCTCCTGTTATGAAATTTGAAAAAGAACCAATTATTCAAAAAGATTCAAGTTTAGATTTTTCACAACGAACACTCGATTTCGATATTCGAAGTACCAGGGAAAAGGACTCATTCATTGTTTTGCAGAATCCACAGTCTGAAACGGAAGTGATTATTGAAACAAAAAAATCGGATATTCAGAAAAAACTAAAGGAAGCTCATGAAAAGAATAAGGAACATCGAATGGATGTCTCTAAAGTGAATGAAAACCTTGATGAGATTGAAAATGAACCTGCATATAAACGAAAAAACCTTAAAATTGAACAGCCACTTTATTCTCAGGACTCCAAAGTTTCAAGGTATTCGCTCGAAGATGATGATGAAATTACAACCCGTTTAAATACGAATAACTCGTACTTACACGATAATGTCGATTAAAAATAGTTTTACCAGAATAAAAAATGAAAGCTATGAGTTTAACAATAAAAATTGATCAGGATATTAAAACGGCAATGCTGGCCCGCGAAAAAGAAAAACTGGAAGCATTACGCGCTGTGAAATCTGCATTATTACTTGCCAGAACCGAAAAAGGGGCTACTGAAGAAATTTCCGTGGATACAGAGATTAAACTTCTTCAGAAATTAGTAAAACAAAGAAAAGACTCTGCAGCTATTTACCAGCAACAAAACCGCAAGGATTTAGCCGACAAAGAACTTTTTGAAGTTAGTATTATTGAAAAATACCTGCCCGAACAAATGAGCGACGAAGAATTAACAGAAATTATTAAATCAATAATCGGCCAAACCGGGGCTAAAGGAATGGCCGATATGGGTAAAGTAATGGGCATGGCTTCGAAGCAACTTGCAGGTAAAGCTGAAGGAAAAGCTATTGCCGATAAAGTTAAAGCATTGCTAAATGGTTAATTGTATATTGTTTTGATTTTATAAATACTGCAATTTAATTGTGGACTGGTTTTTGTAAGCTCAGTTAAATTCGAAATATTTAACTTATGACGTATATAAAAATCAGTTTAATTGTCCAGTTGGTAATCGTTTCATTTTATTCTTCTGCCCAGGATTTTGACGAGAAAGCATATAATCGCGACCTAAGCCTGAATTATGGCATTTACCCCGCGTTAATTTCAGATGCTAATCAATCGAACCTGGCTGGCACAATGGTTAGCGCACAGGGAGCATATTTCTTTTATAATAACACGGGAATTAGAACAGGCTTAACTTTTATTACCGATATGGAAGGAACAGATGCTTTTATCACCATACCTATAATGTTTGCATACAGAACAAAAACCAACAGGGATTTTTATTTAGGCTCAAACATTGATTCTTTTGGTGATTTAATCTTTCAACTCATTTTAGGATTAATTCCCAAACAGGCAGAATACCATGTTGGTATGAATATAGGGTATATCGATCCTGATAACAATATAGGTTTATCAGGTTATAACGATGGTACTTATTTTGAAGAAGGTTACAAGGTTAATCAGCGCTTTACTTCTTCTGTTGATGCAGGATTAAGACTAACTTACCGGATTTACAGGTTTGGAATTGTGCTGTCGCCCTCTGTAAGTTATATGTTTACCAATAACTTTGAATATTATTCCGAATTAGATAACAACAGCAGCTTTAATCCCAATTGGTTCATGAATCTTACTCTTGGATTGTCTTACAGGTTTTAAATTCTCAGGGAGCTTTTTTACTTGTGATTTAATATTGTTAGTTTCTTTTTATAGATTTGAGAAGAAATTCAATATAGGTAAATTACACATTGATGAAGAAAGTACTTTTAATTAACTCGAATCTCGAAAATATTCCATATCCCGTTGCCCCTTTAGGATTGGCTTTGCTGGCATCTTCGCTGCAAAATAAATACGAGGTAAAAGTTTTTGATTTTGCATTTAATTCAACCGAAAGCCTGGTACAATTTATTAAAGATTTTAATCCCGATTATATTGGTATTGGCCTTCGTAATATCGATAATGTTACCATGCGCCGTACAAAATGGTATATTGATGATATTCGTGAAAAAATTGTAAAACCAATACAGGAAAACTTTACTATTCCAATAATCCTGGGAGGAAGCGGGTTTAGTATTGCTCCAAAAGAATTACTCGATTTTTTTTCAATTGAATATGGAGTTGTTGGCGAAGGGGAAAAGACATTTGCTGAGTTGCTGGAAGTACTTGAGCAAAATAAGAATCCTGAAATTATAAATAATGTTCTAACAAGAAAAGGAGGAGTAAAGAAATTTACATTCCCCGATGAAGGATTGCTCATACTCCCGAAAGCAAATGTGGATTTATTTATTGATTTTCTTCCTTATCTTCAACGCAGCAGCTACCCTGTTCAAACTAAAAGAGGATGCGCATTTAATTGTATTTATTGTTCTTATCCAAGAATTGAAGGTAAAAAATACCGTTTGCGGCCTGTAACCGATATTGTTGATGAAATTCAGAATGTGAATCTTAGATTCCCCGGAGTTACCTTCGAAATAGTCGATTCAACATTTAACTCACCCTTAAAACATGCCATAGCCATTTGTGATGAGATTATTAAACGGGAGTTAAGAATTAAAATTCGTACTATGGGTGTAAACCCCGGGCTTGTTACAGGTGAGCTTATTCAAAAAATGAAGCTGGCAGGTTTCTCTCAGATTGATTGCACTCCTGAAACGGCATCAGATATGTTATTGAAAAAACTAAACAAGAATTTTAATAAGAACAAACTTGTTGAATGTGCCAAAATTATTAAGAATCAGGACATGCCGACCATGTGGTTTTTCATGTTTGGATTACCCGGCGAAACAGAAGAAACCATTAATGAAACATTCGATTTTATCGACAGGCATATTCCAAAACACGATATGGTTCATGTTACTGAAGGAATACGAATAATTCCTCAAACCGAATTATACGATATTGCATTAAATGAGGGAGTAATTTCAGGGAACGAGAATGTTATTGATCCGATGTTTTATGTAAGTCCGACAATTGGAAAAGCTAAATTAACCGGGATTTTAGCAAGCAAAGTGGATGAGCGTAATAACGTGGTGAACTCAATTGATTCAGCTCCTTCGCCCGAATTGTTAAAACAGGCAATTCAATTCAGGCAGGAAAACAATATTGATGAACCGATGTTCAGAACATTACTAAAACTGACAAAATAAAAACAGGGGATTAATATCCCCTGTTTTTATATAATTCTATTGTTAAATACTAATAAAACTTAGCTCTTTTGTCAACAATGTTCGAAGCTTCTTTTAAGGCTTCAAATGCCTCGTAATTTGCCCTGTTTTGTAATTGGTTTGTTGTTAAACTTTTTTGCATAGCAGAGTTAGTCGCATTGTTTTCCTTTATATTTTTTACTTCAATTACGAAAACACCTATATTTCCTTTAATAGGAGCAGATAATTTATTTGCGGCCATATTCGTTGCTACTGCAACCAACTTAGGTTCAACGCCTGTATTGGGAACAGAGTAGGTTTTGAAACTGATATCGTTTGCTTCCTGAACAGGTGTGTTTAAAACTTGTGCTAACGTATAAATTGTACCCGATTGAGACATTTTGCTTTTTATTTGTTCAGAAAGTATTTCTGCTTTTTTCTCCCGGCGAACCTGTACAGTTAATTGTGCTTTAACTTGTTCGAATGGTGCAATTCCTTCTTCTTTAATTTCAGATACAAAACCAATAACAAACCGGTCGCCCAACTCAAATATTGGATTGTTTCCTGATTTAACTATCTCGTGTAAATCAGCCTGGTAAACCGAGCGGATTAATTCTCTTGGATATTCTAATCCTGCAATTTGCTGATCTCCTTCCTGGATATTGTTAGCTACTCGTTTAACAAGTTTTTGGTTATCTATTGCTTTGGTAAATTTTTCATAAGTAATATTTGTCCCTGCAAACTGGCTGGCTTGCGCGTATGTTTGTTGAACAGTTTCTGAGCTGGCTTCAAGTTTTCTGGCCAGAACAGCAAGTTTAACCTTTTTAATCTCGGGACTTTTTGCAGTCACTTCTACAATATGTAAACCATAATTGGTTGCAACCAATTTAATTTTACCCACCTTGGAATTAAAACAAGTGTCGCTGAATGGAGAAACCATTTCATTTGCTCTGAACCAGCCTAAATCGCCACCTTTTTCGTTTGCAGCTTTGTCCGATGAGTTTTCTATTGCAAGAGTTGCAAAGCTTGCTCCTTTTTCAAGAAGGCCTTTTAAACTGTCGGCTAAAGCATATAGCTGGCTGTAGTTAACATCCTGCTGAGATGGTTGTATTAAAATATGCCTGGCTCTTACTGAATCCGGAACATTTTTTACTTCAGAAACTTTTGCAAGTTTATATGCTTCATCATCGAAATAAGGGCCAAAAAGAGCTCCTTCTTTTTCTTCGAATAATGGCCTTAAATTCTCTGGTAATTCATCTTCTTTGTAAAAGCTGTTATCGAATGATAAATCGCTGTTCAAACTTATAAATTCTTTATCGTTTTCAGTTTTTGCAAAATCTTCAGAAATTGAACTTATCCAGTTTTCAGCAGCTTTACGATCTGATTCTGATGGTACAACATCAAATGTAATATATTCAATGCTGCGTGATGCAGTTTGTTTAAATTCTGATTCATGATTATCGTAATAATCTTTTAAATCAGCAGTTGAAATTTTAACCAAGCTGTCGGATACTGTAGTGTATGGACTTAAAATAAAATTAATATCAACTTTTTTGCCTGAATTTTTCATTTCTGCATTTGCTTCTGCAGTTGTAGCAAATAACCCTTTTTTAATAAGGTTTGTATATTTCGAAAACATACGATCTTGTACCAGTTGGTCTTCAATAAATAACCAGTATGTTTTTTGCTGCCCGGTTGGGTCCTGATCGTAAGATTTTAGGAAACGAATAATTTGAAGTGTATTTACCTGCCCGGTTTCGGGATTGGTAAAAAGTCTTTGAATAATAGGATGAATATTTGTACCCTGAACCATATCCCATAGTTCCTGGCTGCTGACATCTATACCCAATTCTTTATATTCATCTTCGAGAACATATTCACGAATCATTTGTTGCCATGTTTGCTCACGAATTTGCATCATCGAGGCTTCATCAATTGTTGATTGCCCTGATGTAAATTTTGTAATTTCGGTGATATCATTTATTTCTTTTTGGTATTTCTGATAAGGTATTGACTTACCTGAAATTTCTGCAATTTCAAATTGAGAACTTGAAAATAATGTTCTTCCTGAATTTAAAAAATCACCTAAAATAAATGCAAGCAGTGCAATACCTATTATCACTGCAACTAATACCCCTGCGCGGTTTCTTATTTTCTCTAATGTTGCCATCGATTTATTTATTTATCTTTAAAAATTAAAGTTTCGAATATAACTATTTTATTCGTTTTTTTAGTTGTTTTTGTAAAAATTATGAATCGCAAATTTACTATTTTATAAATATCTTTATAATGAAAAACGAAAAATTATATTATTGATTTATTAATCTCTGGCTGAGCATGAAATTTAGGATTATTAAGACTACGTATTGGAAGCAATGTAAATCCAATTTCTTATTCTCTTTTTTTAGTCTCGGAATTTTTTTGATTTCTTAAATACCGTCGTAAGAGAAACATTAAAAAGGCTAATACTGCAAAGATAAAGAAAGGATAACTTTTTACTATACCCTCGTAGAGGGTTTGGTGAATTCCTGTAAAAAGGCAAATTGCAGAAGTTATCAGCCACAATACTTCTAATGCCCGGGATGATTTATTTTTCATTACTTACTTTAATTGTGCCTGATGTTTGGTTAATTTTCCAACCAGTCATATCCTGGTTTGCTTCAAATCCTTTTCCATGAATAATGCCATCTTTGTTAACAATCCGGACAAAACGGTCGGATGTAATTTTTTCTGTATTTTGATCCCAAACCAGGTATTCTGTATTTAGTGTATCTCCTTCGCTATTAACAGCTACAACATCATGCTCGGCTACCCAGATTTTAGTTTTCTCGTTATAAATCGCGTAGTTGGAGCGTATAAAAGAATTTGGTTTTTGAGTAGAGTCAAAAAATTGAACATACATCCCTTTTGGAAACTCAGAATAGGGCTCTTCAATGGTAAGATACCTGTTTATTTCAGGTGATTTAATAATGACTTTGGTCAGGGCAAGCTCACTATAAATTATTTCTGCATTTGTAACCGATTGGGATGGTACATTGATCTGGGTTGTAACAGTATTTATTTTTTCTATATCGTTGCTTTGGCAGGAGCTAAAAAGCAAAATAATCCCTGAAATAACAGGAATTATTCTGCTTTTAAAAAATAATAAATGAATATTATCTTGATCTGACAGTAGTAACTTCATTTATCCAGCACTTAATTGTATAACTGTCGCCATTCTTTAACCCGTAAAAGAAAATAGTTTCTGTATCGGGGAAATGGGGTTTGTAAGCTTCAATATATTGATTTGCATCATCAGTAAGGGTTGCATCAACAGCTTTTGCCTGCGCGAATTTGTCAACAGCAGCCCAATAAACAGATTTTTGCTCAAATTCATCTTCACTGCATGATTTACTTGCAGCTGCATATATATGGCCTAATAATAAGTAAGGATAACCACTGTTAGGGTCATTTTCAATAGCTTTTAACGCGTATGTTTTTGCTAACGGGTAATTTTCCTGTCTCCTGGTTACATCCGCTAATTCAATGTAATATTTTGCTTTAATCGTATTCTCGCTTTGTAATTCAATTGCTTGTTTATAAAAAGCAGATGATTCTTCAAGTTTCTCGTTGTTTTTACAATAAGCACCTAATTCGTATGCCAATTCTGCTGTTGGTTCAATCTTAACAAGTTTAACGGCCATTTTATAAAAAATGCCAGCGTCTGTGCATTTCTTTGCTCTCATGAGAGTTGTGGCTTTTGTCAGGAAATCTTTGTCCTCGGGTGTTTCTGTAAATTTCTTGGTGTATAGCTCAACTAAGTTTTCGCATTTTGCAGCTGAGCTATTCTCAAAAATCTGATCAACAGCTTCTTTTGCTTTTTGCATGTTTGGATCAGGTTTCTTGTTTAATTCGTGGCTTATAATATCTGCACAAACAGAATAGTCGATAACTACTTGTGTTCCTTCAAGTACTTTTGCATTAAAAAGTGCGTCTGATGTTTGCAGGAAAGTAACTAATTCTGCAGGCCCGCTTTCAAAGCGGCTTAATTCAATCGATCGTTTAAGCATGTTGTACCCAACCTGCATATTTTCTAAAGTATTTTCAGAATATTTTAAATAATCGAGGCCTTTTTTACCAAGAACGAATCCTTCCTGTCCAAAGTATTTAACACGGGCATCGTATAACTCCAATAAGCTGTCGAGTAAAATTGCCTTGTCCGAAGCATCGGTTTCTTTTTCTATAGCATCAGAAATTAATTTTACCCCGTCAATATAAATGTATTTGCTGCATTTAGGACATTCGCTGTAAACTATTTGCCAGGGAGCAATTGCCGGAGTATAGTTTCCCTGTTTTACATATTCTCTGTATAACGATAAGTTTTTTACACAACGAACGCTATCCTCGCCTTTTCCATACTTAGATCCATCATCAATTCCTCGTTGGCTATAAGAATATGATATTGCCAGTGTTAAAAGTAAGGTTGTTAAAAATCCTTTTACTATTGTTTTCATTTCTATCAATTATTATAAATTATTCATACTTGTATTTAAAAAACCAAAAATCGTACAATGTTAAATTAATTCCAAATAAATTATATTTTTCTTCTATTAACCCGTTATTAGTTGTGCCTTTGACACCATAGTTGTAATACAAATTTATTGTTGTTTTATTTGCTATTGGTAAACCTACTCCAAAAGTTATGCCATAACTCGAAATTTTTTCGTTGTTTAATTCCAGGTATCCCGTGTTGTAATAAAAGCCTGCCCGGTAATTTATCAGGTTTAGATAATTTCGCAGGGCAAATTTGTTAGGAATATATTCAACCCCCAAATTATAATTGATATCCAACGCGGAGTTGCCTTTCATGTTTAACGATGTTATTCCGTTCCAGTCCTGGACAGAAACATCTATACCAACGGTTAACTTGTCTTTAATGCCGGATGAAAACCCGAAACTGTATTTTGCAGGTACTTCTACTTTATATTCTTTGTCAACTGTTGATAAAATAGTATCTGCGTAATTTGAATAGGTTGCAAGATAATCCAATACATTCATGCCATAATAAATAAAATTTTCTGTCATAAATGTTGTGTTTTCGCGGGTAGCGTTAAATCCGATTTTATTTGAATAAACAAATCCCAGGGTATAGAAATATTTCGTGCTAAAGCTTCCTGTATATTGTAATCCAAAATCAAATGCTAATTTCTTTAACGTTGTTTTTTCGATATTTACGGTAGAATAACTGTCGCCTCTGTCGAGAGATAAGATGTTATATTGTTCTATAGAGCCAAACAGGTAGGAAACATTAAATCCCAGATGAATATTTTTATATATTTTAAATGAATTTGATAAAAACAATTGATTTATACTTCCATTTCCATAATAATTATATACAGCATTGACTGTATCGGGTAACTGGTCGTTTGATTCTATTGTTTGAATATCGTATCCTTTTTTTGAGTAAGGAACAAGCCCAACGCTTAAAAACCACCATCTTTTTATTGGAAACGACATGGCCAGGTGATCGAAATAAAAATTCTGATACAAACTACTTGTTGTTGTGTTACCAAGTGTTTTAGAAATCCCGGATACTCCTAAATCAAAAATAAACGACATGGTATCTTGTGCACCAATAGATGCCGGGTTTTGAAAGTTTATCTGGTTTGGTTTTCGAATACCGGTTGACAGGTTTCCCATAGCCCTGTTCATGCTAAATCCCCTGTTTTCGATTTCGCCAATTCCAAACCTTGAATACGGGGAGTTTATTAAACTTTGTCCAAACAGTAAAGGGGTTGATAATAGGGTTATCGATGCTATTAAAATATGCTTTTTTATCATGTTCATGTATTAAATTCTAATATTCTGTTAAGTCCGATTAAATTTAAATTTGAGTTTACAAAGATGGTATTTTTTAGCTTTTTATCAAAAAAATTTGCATCTCCTCCCGATAAAATTATGATTAGCTCATCAAATTTCTGATTAAATAAGTTTATATATCCTTCAATTTCGAAAATAATTCCATTCTGTACGCCAGAGATTATAGCTCCTTTTGTATGATCTGCAATTAAATCAAACTCGTTTTCTTTTTCGAGTAAAGGCAGTTGCCTTGTAAAATGATGTAAAGCTTTATATCTCATTTCTAACCCCGGGGAAATATTTCCTCCCATAAACTGATTGTTTTCATTTATAAAATCATAAGTAATTGCAGTTCCAAGGTCGATTACCAAAACGTTGGTATTAGGAAAAATATTGTTTGCACCTACAACTGCTGCCAAACGGTCTTTCCCCAATGTATTTTTTGTTTTGTATAAGTTCTCGATCGGAATTTTTGTGTCTTCTGTTAATAAAACAAAGGCATCAAACATTGATTCTAATTGAGAAATTATTAAAAAATCTATTTGCCGTACCGTGGAAAGAATAGCTTTTGATACGCGGGGATAATTATTTACTATTTCCCGGATATGTTCAAGAGATATATCACTTTCTATCCTGACTTCGATGATATCCGATTTTTCTATAATTGCGTATTTACATCTTGTATTTCCAATGTCAATGGTCAGATTCATTTTAATATTTTCATGAAAGGTCGTTTAATCGTTTAAAAACCAAGCGTTAAAGATATGAAATATATTGCATATTATGCTTTTATAGCCTAAACTTTTGAATTATTTCATTCGCTTTTTTTACCGAGTCTGTTTTTAAAATAGTCATTGATAATTTATTGTTTGCTTCCTTAATACTTATCATTTTGGGATTTTGTTGCACCACATTTAAAATATTTATGAATACTTGCGATTTGTAATATGGAGATTTTTGGTCGCCTATAAAATAAATAACCATTTTCGAATTTTTCAAGATGATTTTTTCAAATCCTAATTCTACAGCCATCCAACGTAATCGCACAATATTCATTAATTCTATTGTTTGTTCGGGGATTGTTCCAAACCTGTCTTTTAAATGATTTTCAAATTCTGCCAGGTTATTTTCCGATTCAATGTTATCTAACTCCCGGTATAATTTTATTCTTTCGGATATGTTATTTATATATGATTCAGGGAGTAATAATTCCAGATCGGTATCGATTTGGCAATCGGAGATAAACTTCTGTTGTTTTATTTGTTTTTCAATTTTATGATCTTCTTCCGATTTAAACAGATCGTAAAAATCAGTTTCTTTTAGTTCCAGGATAGCTTCGTTTAAAATCCTGTGATATGTTTCAAACCCAATGTCAGTAATGAAACCACTTTGTTCTGCTCCCAGAAGATTCCCGGCTCCGCGAATATCTAAATCCTGCATGGCAATATTGAATCCACTGCCAAGTTCGGAGAATTCTTCAATTGCTTTCAGTCTTCTGCGTGCTTCTTGTGTAACTGAAATTAGAGGTGGTGCAAGTAAATAGCAAAATGCTTTTTTATTCGACCGCCCAACCCTTCCCCTAAGCTGGTGCAAATCACTTAATCCGAAATTTTGTGCATTGTTAATGATTATTGTATTCGCGTTTGGTATATCTAAGCCGGATTCAATTATTGTTGTAGCAATTAAAACATCGTAATCGAAATTAATAAAATCGAGCATTACTTTTTCCAGTTTGGCCGGTTCCATTTGTCCGTGTGCAACAATCGTTTTAACATTAGGGCAAAGGGAATTTATTAGTTTTTCAATTTCTAAAATATTCTGAACCCGGTTATGAATGAAAAATACCTGCCCATTCCTGTAAAATTCAAAATCAATGGCTTCTTTTATTATTGCTTCGTTAAATGTATGTAATTCAGTAATTATTGGAAACCTGTTTGGCGGGGGAGTATTGATTATTGATAAATCGCGGGCTCCCATCATCGAAAACTGAAGGGTTCGTGGTATTGGAGTGGCGGTTAGTGTTAAGGTGTCGATATTGAGCTTGGTTTTTTTAAGTTTTTCTTTAACTGAAACACCGAATTTCTGTTCCTCGTCGATGATTAATAAACCTAAATCTTTAAATTTTATTTCGTTCCCGATTAATCGGTGTGTGCCAATTATGATATCAATTTTACCTTCAGCCAGGTTTTTAATAATTTCTGTTTGAGATTTTTTTGTACGTAACCTGCTTAAATGATCGACTGTGCAGGGAAATTCGGCTAACCTGCTTTTAAAAGTCCCATAATGTTGCAATGCTAAAATGGTAGTTGGAACTAATACTGCAACTTGCTTGCTGTCTGTAACAGCCTTAAAAGCTGCACGAATAGCAATTTCTGTTTTTCCAAAACCAACATCACCACAAATTAGCCTGTCCATTGGAATATCCTTTTCCATATCATCTTTAACAGCTTTAGTAGCTGTTAACTGATCGGGTGTGTCTTCGTAAATGAAAGACGACTCAAGTTCTCTCTGTAAATAAGTATCTCCGGCAAACGAAAATCCTTTTTCAGCTTTTCGCATTGCATAAAGCTGGATTAATTCTTTGGCAATATCTTTAACCTTTGATTTGGTGGTTTGTTTTAGCTTTTGCCATGCTGCTGTCCCTAATTTGTAGATTCTTGGCGGCTCGGCATCTTTCCCTTTATATTTCGATATTTTGTGTAATGAATGTATGCTTACATATAATGTATCCTTGTCCTTATAAACAAGTTTAATGGATTCCTGAACCTTGCCACTGATTTCGATTTTCTCGAGGCCTCCGAACTTGCCAATACCATGATCGATATGTACAACATAATCACCAGGTTGCAGGCTGTTTAGTTCGCGCATATTTATCGATTCTTTTTGCGACAAACTGTTTTTAATTCTGAATTTATGATATCGTCCAAAAATCTGGTGATCTGTATAAAAACAAATTTTTAGTTCGTGATCAATAAATCCTTCATGAATGGTTTTTATTATCGGGATAAATTTTACCGATGGATTTATCTCTGAAAATATGGACTCTATTCGCTCTATTTGTTTCTCATTATCTGATAATATATATGTAGAATAGCCTTTTTCTGAGTTCTCGAGAATGTTTTGATTTAATAAGGTAAAGTTTTTATTAAACAGGGGTTGATTTGAAATTTCAAAATTCAAAACGGGGTCTTTACACGAGACAGATTGCCCAAATTCGATTAGCGAAAAATCAGTTAAGGCTGTTTTAAAAATCGCATCATTAATAATTGCCGCTTCATTTCCGGTTTCAGATAATTTCTTATTCATATCGATAATTAAATCTATAGTATAGAGAATATTATCGGCCCAAAGAATTGTATCGTTTGGTAAAAAACTAAATATTGACTCTGTTTGCTTTAAGTCGTTATTTTCTGAAACAGGGTTTATTATTTTGGGAATGATTGAAATTTTTGAGAATGGGTTTTTGGAAAGCTGGGTATCAATTTCGAACGAACGAATAGACTCAACTACATCTCCAAAAAAGTCAATCCTAAACGGGTAATCGGATGCGTAAGAAAAAATGTCAACAATACTTCCCCTTATCGAATATTGTCCCGGTTCATATACAAAGTCAACATATTCAAAATGATATTCCTGTAAAATTTCCTGGATAAAATCGATTGAAATATTTTCTCCAACGGATAGGTTTAATGTTGATTTAAGTAAAGCTTCTTTTTGGATAACTTTTTCGGCAATAGCTTCGGGGTAAGTTACAATAACAATTTTTTCATTATTTGCCAGGGCATTCAGTGTTTCGGCCCGTAACAGAAGATTCGAGCTGTCTTCCTGTCCATATAAAATTGACCTTTTGTACGATGTAGGAAAAAACAATGCTTTTTGATCAATAAACAGCTCCAGGTCGTTTTGAAAGTAAGCAGCATATTCTTTATCGGGAAGAATGATTAAATGAGTATTGCTCAATTGGTTTAATATGCCTGTAATGAATAAGCTCTTTGAAGAACCAGTTAATCCTTTAAGGCATATTTTTTTCTCACCTTTTTTTATAAGAGATGCACATTCTTTTACTTGTGTGTGGTTGCTAAAAAGCGAGTCTAATTCTGATATTTTCACTGGGCTGATAAAAATGAATTGAACGTTTTGCCCTTGTCAGTTTTGAAAAGTTTGCAAGGTTATATTATTAAATAGTTTAAATAAAGCTTTCAACTTTTTCAACCATTCCATGAGCTCCGGTATAGAATGGTGTTCGTTGGTGAAGTGTTTCAGGTTTAATGTCTAAAATCCTGTTTTTACCGTCAGAAGCTTTTCCCCCTGCTTGTTCGGCAATCCAGGCTATAGGATTACATTCATAAATTAACCGGAGTTTCCCTTTAGGCGAGCTGGCAGTTTCGGGATAAATAAAAATCCCACCCTTTAATAAATTCCTGTGGAAATCGGCTACAAGTGATCCTATGTATCGTAATGAATATGGCCTTTTTGTTGATTTGTCTTCTTCTTTGCAATAATTTACATACTTTTTAACTCCTTCAGGAAATTTTAAATAGTTTCCTTCATTTAAAGAATATATAGAACCTGTTTCAGGAGTTTTAATATTGGGGTGAGAAAGGCAAAACTCGCCAATAGACGGGTCGAGAGTAAAACCATTAACACCTTGTCCTGTTGTATATACAAGCATTGTTGATGATCCGTAAATGATATATCCTGCGGCTATTTGTTTGTTTCCTTCTTGTAAAAAATCAATTAGCTGGGCTTTATCTCCTCTTGGTGAAATTCTCCTGTATATAGAAAATATAGTTCCTATAGAAACATTCACATCAATATTCGATGAGCCATCAAGAGGATCCATACACACGATGTATTTACCATCTTTTGACAAATCATCATCGAAAGTTATTATTTCCTGGTTCTCTTCAGATGCAATACCACAACATTCACCACTATCGCTAAGTGCAGCAGTAAATTGCATATCGGCAAAAACATCTAATTTTTGTTGGCTCTCACCCTGAACATTAATGTTGCCTGCTTCTCCCAACACATCAACTAACCCGGCTTTATTTACTTTTTTGTTAACCACCTTGGCCGCAATTCCAATATGATGTAATAATCTCGACAATTCACCTTTTGCATAAGGAATATTTGCCTGGCGCCGGATGATAAATTCATTTAAGGTGGTTATGCTGTATCCCTTCATGACAATTTTTTATTTTTAGAATAATCTGATGTGTTTTGTTGTAAGTTATAAATTTTATTCTTACCGACTACAAAAATAAATTTAATTTTAGGGATATCGAATTATTTTTGAAAAAATGAGGCTTTTAAAAAGTTTTATTTGATTGTATTGCTTAGGTTATTTTAGAAGTTGTAAATTTGTTAGCTTTTAAATATTGTAAAGTAAGTTGTTATGGTTGTATATAAATTTGGTGGAGCATCGGTTAAAGATTCGAACGGTGTTAGAAATCTGGCAAATATTGTTTTAGGAAATAATGAAAACAGAATAATAGTTGTATCGGCTATAGGTAAAACAACGAATGCACTCGAAGAAATTGTAAAGTATCCGGTTAGTAATTCAGGTTTATGTAAATCAAAGCTCGACAATCTTTATAAACTTCATTTAGAGATAGTGGATAATCTTTTTGATGATAAAAATAACGGAATTTTCACTGATTTAAAGAATGACTTCGAAAAGCTTCAGTCCGTTGTTTTTAATAATTCATACAAATCAAATGATCAAAAATACGATCAGGTTGTATCATTTGGTGAAATTATTTCTACAAAGATTGTAAGTGCGTATTTAAATTCCCTGAAAATTGAAAATACATGGATTGATATCTGTAATGTTATAATTACTGATGAGACTTATCGTGAGGCCAAAGTTGATATGTATAAAAGCGGGTTAAATTGTAAAGAAATATTTCGATTCGAGAATAACTCCATTTATATAACTCAGGGTTTTATTGGGAAAACAGAAAATGGGTTTACCACAACTCTTGGCCGCGAAGGATCGGATTATACTGCTGCTATTCTTGCAAACTTGCTTGATGCTGAAAAACTTATAGTTTGGAAAGATGTTGAAGGAATTTTAAATGCCGATCCTCAGTATTTCTCAAATGCAAAACGATTGGATAAAATTTCATACCAGGAAGCGGTTGAGCTTGCATATTTCGGTGCAAAAGTTATACATCCCAAAACATTAAAACCATTGCATAATAAGAATATCCCTTTACATGTAAAATCGTTTATTAACCCGGCAGGAGAGGGAACAACAATACAGGATTATAAAGAATATGACCAGAACTTGCCCATATTTATTCTCAAAAAAGATCAAATGCTTATAAGCCTTTTCCCGAAAGATTTATCGTTTGTTATTGAAGATGGCATCAGCCAGATTTTTACTTATTTATCGCAACACGGGATTAAAGTTAACCTTGTTCAGAACTCTGCTATTAGCATATCTTTTTGTATTGAAAACACCTATGGCAAAATAGATGAACTGTTAGAACATTTGCAAAAGGAATACAAGGTTTTATATAACGAGAACCTGGAATTGCTTACAGTAAGGCATTATTCTGAAAAAGATATTTCAGAAATGACAAAAAACAGGAAAATATTTATTGAACAACGCAGCAGGCATACTGCTCATTTTGTTGTAAAAGATATAGAGGTCAAAAATAGTTGGTAAAAAGTTCCATAATAATAGATATACTTGAGCTACAAAAGAGTTAATTGAAAGTTGTTTCAATTAACTCTTTTTCATTTATGAAAACATCAAAAAAAAGCGA
>Ga0209000_1000220_pt1 | contig 69869 bp, 50 predicted proteins | sample RifGroD2_FD_183998 | JGI IMG/M metagenome (GOLD analysis project Ga0209000, IMG submission 183998) | Groundwater microbial communities from Rifle, Colorado, USA - Groundwater D2 (SPAdes) (version 2) | ecosystem: Environmental > Aquatic > Deep subsurface > Groundwater | place: Rifle, Colorado... | reverse complement strand
CAAAAATTCAAGACATGGCAGCAGGCTCAAGAATAATATTTTCAGACAGACAATGGATAGTGATAGATCAAGCGACAGGATTATTAGTAAGTCCAAAATCAATAAGTAGAAAAGCATTCGATGTAGACAACACACAAATATACAGTCCGAGCGACAATAACAACATAGGATATTATCTAAACAACACATACTACAACACATTCACAGTAGCGCAGAAAGCAATAATAAAAGATAGCACATGGAATATAGGAAATGAAAGTAATGAAACAGGAAGTAGCGTAACAACTAAAATAGGACTATTAAGAGAAAGTGAATACAACGCAGCAAAAACAGCAGGAATATTCAATGCAGGAGGAGAATATGCAACATGGTGGTTAATAACACCATATTCATCTGATGGAACAAATGTCAGAATAGTAAGTTATAATGGAACAGCAAGTAGTAATGGTGCAAGTAGTACATCAGGCTTGAGGCCAGCATTAAGGATACTCGAAACTACATATTTTTTTAGAGATACCTTTTCAGGAGTATATTATTATCCACAGTAACGAACAATGGGAATATATAAATATAAAAACAAAAATTGAGAAATTAATTCGTTGTTTTTTGAAAAATAAACAAAAATGTACAAGATATATAAAGATTAAAAAATAAAAAGAATAGATACTTCGAGTCAGTGAAGTATCTATTCTTTTTATTTGAATAATAATCTAATAAGTGCAGAAAATAATTATATAACGACAAGTATTTTATAAAATTATTTTAGGAGGGATAAAGTGTCGAGAAGCAATAAACCTATAGTACCAGAGGCTAAGTATGCACTGGATGAATTTAAAGAAGAGATAGCACAAGAAATGGGAATTTCATTTTCAAATAATGACCAAGGTTACAAGGGAGATATATCAGCATATCAAGCTGGAACACTTGCCAATATGTCTAATGGAAAAAATATAGGTGGGCAAATGGTAAAGAAAATGATAGAGAACGCAGAAATGGAAATGATAAAAAACAATAAAAATAATTAATACATTTTTATTGTTTTTTATTGCTAAAAAAAATAAATTAGTATAAAATAAGGCTAGTCTTAGAATATGGAATAGTGTCAGTACTATAAATATTTTACACTACCGAATATGGAATGGGGGAGAAACTATGGCAATTGATTTTGAAATAAAGTTTTATGGAGTTAGAGGTACATATCCTGTTTCAGATAAAAATATGATAAAGTATGGTGGAAACACACCATGTGTATATATGAAGGTTGCAGGTAAAAACTTTATATTTGACGCAGGTACAGGGATAATAAAGCTCGGAGAGGAAGTAAATACAAAAGAATTTGATGCAAATATATTTATTACACATATGCATCATGACCACATACAGGGACTTTCATTTTTAAAACCTCTTTTTTTAGATGAGAATAGTAATATAAAAATATATTGTAAAAATTATAAAGAAGCTACTTTTGAAAGTATAATAAAAGCCTTTTTACATGAGCCACTTTTTCCTTATAATATAGATACGTCAAAAGCAAAACACGAGTTTGAACCTATAGAAAGTGGAGATATAATAGAATTTGGAGATATAAAAGTGTACACAATTCAGAATAATCATCCTGATGGAGGACTTGGATACAAGGTTACATATAATAATAAAAGCTGTTGTTACATAACTGATTATGAAGTAAAGGAAGAAAATATAGATGAACTAACGAATTTTATAAAAGGTACAGATATTTTAATTATGGATGCTACCTACAACAAGGAAGAATATAAAGAAAAGGAAGGATGGGGGCATTCTACTTGGGAAGATGTAACGCATATAGCAAAAGACGCAAAAGTCAAAAAACTATTTTTGTTTCATCATAAACCTACTAGAACGGATAGAGAACTCAATGAAATACAGAAAAATGCTAGAAAAATCTTAAAGAATACTTTTTGTGCAAAGGAAGATGAGAGGGTGGTACTATGAAAAAGACGGGGGATTATTTACTAAAAACTCTTGATATAGGAATAGCACTTACTACCGAAAGAGACCCAAATAAATTACTAGAGAAGATTCTTAGGGAATCACGTGAAATAACACATGCAGATGCAGGAACATTGTATATAAAAGAAGGAAATGAACTACTGTTTAAAATTATACAAAATGATATAAGTAAAACATTTCTAGGAGAAGACGGCGAGAAAATAGACTTGCCACCTCTCAATATAAAAGGGGATAGCGTATCAGCTTATGTAGCAAGAACAAAGAAAACGATAAATATACCCAATATATACATGGAAACTAACTCATATCTTGAAGGGCCAAAGAAGTATGATAAAATGACAGGATATAAAACAGAATCAATGCTTGTTATACCTCTTATTAATAGGGAAGATGAAGTTATAGGTGTAATGTTGCTCATAAATGCAAAAAATCCAGAAGGAGAAGTAGTACCTTTCTTAAAGTATTATGAAAGGATTATAGCTTATTTTGCCTCGCAAGTAGCAATATATATGTCAAATATCAATTACCTTGATGAAATACATAGATTATTTGGTTCTTTTGTTGAGGTGATGGTAACTGCTATAGATAAAAGAACTAGTTATAATGCAAGTCACACTAAAAATATAGTGATGTTTCTTGAAAAATTTATAACGCATATAAATGATACAAGACATGGATCTTTTGCTAATCAATATTTTGGACCTGAAAGATCAAAAGAAATAGTAATGGCTGCATGGCTACATGATGTAGGTAAACTAGCAATACCACTTAATGTTATGGACAAGGCTACAAGACTTACCGAAAAGTATGATGTAGTTATAAAGAGAATACGCCTTGAAAAGTTGCAGGTAAAGGTTAACATGATGGAAGGAAAAATGGATAAAGAGGAATACGAGAGTAGAGAAAAATTTCTAGAAGAATCTGAAAAGATAATAGAAGTATGTAATAATCCTAATAAATATATAGACGATGATTTATTAAATAGCCTAAATGATGTTTATAATTATATTCCAATAAGCGAAGAGGAAAAACTTTTATGCGAAGAGGAATATGAAAATATAACTGTTAGAAGTGGAACATTAACCCAAAAAGAAAGAAAGATAATGCAAGACCACGTAGTATTTACAAAGGATATGCTTGACAAAATACCTTTTACGGAGAAACTACAGCATGTAAAAAAATGGGCTTCAATGCACCATGAATTTTTAGACGGTTCAGGATATCCAGATGGATTAGACATAAAATCTATACCGTTTGAAGTTAAAATACTTACAATGCTTGATATATATGAGGCACTGATTTCATCTGATAGACCATATAGAAAGCCAATAGAAAGAGAAAAAGCAATAGATATACTTAAAACAATGGCAGAAGAAGGTAAACTTGACAAAGCGCTTGTATTTGAATTTGAAAAGAGCGGGGTATGGAAAGAATAAAAGTTCTCATCCTAATGTAGGGGAGGAAATAGCTTGCAAAAAAGAGGAGGAACAGTTATGAATAGAACTTTGAAATCACTGCTTGGAATTATACTAGGTCTTATTATAATATTTGCATATTATAATACATTTTATAGTATTGAATATTCAATGCAAGATATGATATACCAAAAGCCAAGTGAAACAACTTATGAAATAGCAATAATAGGTGTAGATGAGGAAAGTCTGGAAGAGTACGGCAGATGGCCATGGTCTAGAGAAAAGATAACAAATCTAGTAAAAATTATAGAACAAGGTAATCCAGCGGTAATAGGTATAGACATATTGCTTTCAGAAAAATCAGATGAAAATTTAGACAAAGCATTAGTAGATGAGATAAAAAAGCATGACAATATAGTTTTAGCTAAGATGGGTAAGTTTAATAATTATACTAAAGCAAATAATATGGAAGCTATAAAAATGGTTGAACCTTTTAAAGAACTAAATGAGAGTGCTATGACTGGGCATATTAATGTGTTTATTGATAAAGATGGAGTCGTAAGAAAGACACCTCTGTTTTATGACTATAAAGGGCAAAAAGTAGAAAGCTTTCCATACCAAATATACAAGAAATATTGTGAAAATCAGGGTATAGAGTCAGTAAAACTGGAAAATATCCCTCTTGACAACTGGAACAGAATGAATATATGGTTTAATGAAGGCTCGGAGTTGACTACTAAAAATGAAAGGAATAATATAAGGTATGAAGAGATATCTATTAATAGGATTTTAAATGGGGAAGTACCACCGGAGTATTTAGAAAACAGAATAGTTCTTATAGGACCATATGCTACAGGTATAGATGATTACTACTATACTCCACTTATAAAGGATGAACCTGTTTTTGGAATACAGATAAATGCAAATATAGTACAAAATCTCTTGGAGAAAAAATTTAAAACGGAGGCAAATGATTATGTAAATGTATTAATTTTATTGATTCTAGCTATAATAACAAACTTATTATTCAGAAAAATAAAGCCTATAGTGTCACTTGTAATATTGATATTAATTACAACTGGATACATATTTTTATGTACTGTTTTAAATGGAAACAATTACATTGTGTACATAAGTTATCCGATAATATGGATTGTGCTACATTATGTGTTAGCATTACTTATGAGATATGTTGAGAAAATGAAAGAAGTTAAAGATATAACAAGTATGTTCGGAAAGTATGTATCACCAAAGATAGTAAAAGAATTAATATCAAAGGGTGAAAAGACTTTAAAACTAGGTGGTACAAAGAAATATGTAACATTGTTTTTTGTGGATATACGAGGATTTACAAGTATGTCAGAGAAACTTGAACCAGAAATTGTTGTAAGTGTGCTTAATGAATATTTTGAAACTTGCGTGAACTCGATATTTAAGTATGATGGGACTCTTGATAAATTTGTAGGAGATGAGATAATGGCTGTATTTAACTCACCTATAGATTTAGCAAATCATGAGCTTGCAGCAGTTAAATCAGCGATACACATGAGAGATAGTGGAGTAGAAATGCATGACAGGATAAAAGAAGAATATGGCGTTGATGTACGATTTGGTATAGGTATAAATTCGGGGGAGGCTGTAATAGGTAACATAGGGACAAGCTTTAAAATGGACTATACTTGTATAGGAGATGCAGTAAACACAGCCGCAAGACTACAAGCAGTAGCAACCCAAGGACAGATAATAATAAGTAAGGTAGTATATGATAAAATAAAGGATTATGTAGAGGTAACAGATTTGGGTGAAGTAAAAGTAAAAGGTAAAGAAGACGCAATAAAAATTTATCAAGTTGATAAACTGGTGGTTAGCGAGTAGAAAGGAATGATTTTATGAATAAAGCTATTTATGCATTTTCAGGTGATCCAATTACATACGGTCATATTGACATAATAAAAAGGGCTTCTAAAATATTTGATGAGATTATTGTTGCCATAGGAGTTAATCCAGATAAAAACTACATGTTTACTTTCGAGGAACGACTAGATATGGCAGAAAAAAGCCTTTGTTTATTTCAAAATATTAAAGTAGTTGGATTTAAGGGTTTACTAGTTGATTTTGCGTATGAGAGTAATTGCAATGTAATTATTAGAGGCATAAGAAATTCTGAAGATTTTGAGTATGAAAAAATATTATATGTAGCGAGTGAATCGCAAAAACTAGGTATTGAAACTTGCCCACTTTTCGCAAAACAAGATATGGTGCACATTAGTTCTAGTACAGTAAAGGCCTTACAAAAGGAGAATGGACTTATACATGAATATGTTCCTATGTATGTTAAAAAATGTCTGGAATATAAAATGTCAGGTCAATTTATAGTAGGCGTTACTGGAGAAATAGGTTCTGGAAAATCTTATATAAGTGAAATGTTAAAGACAATTGCAAAAAAACAAGGGATTGAGGTTCACAATATAGAGCTAGACTACATAGGTCATGAGATACTAGAGGAATTAAAAGAAGAAAAATATGAGAAAATAAGGGAAGAAATAGTAAATGCCTTTGGCAAAGAAGTGCAAAACGATGATGGTACCATAAATAGAAAGGTTTTAGGAAACATAGTTTTCGATGATGCAGGAAAATTGAATAAACTAAATAGTATTATGTACACACCCATTATGGTTAGGTTAAGAAGAGAATTGTACGATAAACAAGGCATAATACTAATAAATGCAGCACTTATTGCAGAATCTGGGATGACTTATATATGTAACAATAATATTATATTTATTAATGTAAATAAAGAAACTCAAAAAGATAGATTGAAAGGGCGAGGATATTCAGATGACCAAATGTTGCATAGAATAAATTCGCAATATCATTCGTCTGAAAAACAAGTAAAGATAGAAGAAATAATAAAAAAAGATAATTACGGAAAAATATGGAACATAGATAATTCAAACAATGCAACTGTTAAGGATATAGATGAATTACTACTTAACATAAAAGGCTATTTTGGGATTGGGGTGGAATATCTTACTTGAAAATGCTGATATTAGTACATGATTTGAATCTTGAGGAATGGATATAATATGGACTGTGTTACATTATGTGAGAGCATTACTTATGAGATATGTTGAAAAATGAAATAAATACTTTCGAATGTGAATTAAATTTATGGTGGCAGGATACTATCTTAATAGGGAAAGAGGATGAAACATGAGCAATAATGAAAGAATGTTACTTATAGCGGCATTACTGTGGGGATTTTCAGCACCATTAAATAAAATAATTTTACAAAGTACTTCAGAATTAACTTTTATATGGGTTAGATTTTTAGCTGCAGCAATTATATTAACGATAGTTTTTTGGAAAAAGCTTAAAAGTGCTGATTTGAAAACTATCAAATACGGATTATTACTAGGTGGTATTACGGCCACGGGTGCATTGCTTGAACTATCTGCAACTAGAATAATGAATCCAGCAAAACTTTATTTTATAATATCGATTGAGGCTGTTGTTATACCATATTTGGCATATGTTATTTATAGACAAAAGACTTCAAAGAAAGAAATAATAAGCGCCATAATTGCGAGCATAGGACTTATAGTAATAAATATGAATGGCAGTAATATAGTATTAGGCTGGGGAGAGATGCTTGCAATTATGTGCACATTTGTATACTCTTTTAATGTAGTGTTTATGTCAAAAAATAATAAAAAGTATGACAATATACTAATTACTATTTTTTTAATGTATGGTGCAGGTATTACTGGACTCATTTTAAACTTAATAACTTACGGAACGAATATGGCAGTCAAACCAGAAGGTATAGGATATATAATAATATCAATCATATTTATGACATTAATACCTTTTGTTTTGGAAACAAAAGCTTTTAGAGATATAAGTCCGACAAGAGCTGGTATCATATACTCACTAATACCTATATTTGCGCTTGTAGCAGTCATGATATTTTTGCAAGATTTTTTAACAATTCAGGGGTATATAGGAAGTGCAATAATATTTTCAGCTCTTATCTATAGTAATACTAGAAAAATTAAAGCGTAGGTATGCAGAGGTAATAAAAATTTGAAGGGAAGTCAGATATGAGAATTTTATTGAATAATGCTGATATTGTTACGGTGAATGAAGAAAATGAAGTTTTAAAAGGATACGATATAATAGTTGAAGAGAATAAAATAGGAGTTATTAAACAATCCTCAGGTTTTCTATTACAAGGAGAATTTAATGAAGTCATAGACTGTACCAATAAAATAGTAATGCCTGGTTTTATAAATTGCCATACTCATACACCTATGACCTTGTTCAGAAACTATGCAGATGACTTAAACTTACATGATTGGTTATATAAGAATATGTTTCCACTGGAAGAAAAGCTTACACCGGATATGTGTTATGCAGCAAGTAAATTATCTATAATTGAGATGATAAAAACAGGAACTACGACTTTTAATGACATGTATTTTTATATGAATGAAACAGAAAGAGTGATAGGGGAAGCTGGTATGATGGCTATGATAGGCGTATCTGCAAGTAACAAAACGGATCCTGATTTTAAAAAGTCTATAATGCTTTATGAAAAATTTAAGGATAATAAAAATATAAAAATCAATTTGGCGCCTCATTCAATATATACCTGTACTGAAAAGTACTTGAAAAACATTTGCAATCTTTCAAAGGAATATAACATACCTGTCCACATACATGTATCAGAAACTAAAAAAGAGGTTGAAGATTGTATTCGTGAAAATGGCATAACACCTGTAAAATATTTAGAAAGTCTTGGATTATTCGATAGACCAGTAATTGCAGCACATTGTGTGCATGTGACAGACGATGATATTGATATACTAAAAAGGTATAATGTAAATGTAGTACATAACCCAGCAAGCAACATGAAGCTAGCGAGTGGGATAGCGCCTATAACTAAAATGATAGATAAAGGCGTAAATGTGTGTCTCGGAACAGATGGGGCAGGAAGTAATAATAATCTAGATATGCTAAAAGAATTAAGGATGGCTTCATATCTTCAAAAGGTGAGTTCATATGATCCGACAGCTTTCAATGTAGATACAGCACTAAAAGTTGCCACAGTAAACGGTGCAAAAGCATTAGGCATAGAAAATTTGGGGCAAGTCAAGGAAGGTTACAAGGCAGACTTGATAATAATTGATGCAAATAAGACCTACTACTATCCTAAAACTAATATAAAATCTCAGATTGTATACTCAGGGAACGCAGAAGATATAGAAACAGTTATAATAAATGGTAAGATAGTAATGAAGGGTAGACAAATGTTGACAATGGATGAAGAAAAGGTAAAGTACGAAGCTCAGAAGGCGTATGAGAAATTGATTGAAAATTAAAAAATTGTTAAAGGGGGAAGTACAGATGGATAAGGATTTAAAGATAAAATTTGACTTTAATTATATGATGGAGGATTTTATAGGAGAAAAGGGTATAAAGCATCAACAAATAAATGAGATACTTCATAAGATTGTTAAAGCTCAAGAAAATATGGAGATAAAGAGAAAAGACGGCAAGATGGACTTTAGAGAGTTGCCGTACAACCAAGATGAAGTTGTAGAAGAAATAAATAAATTTGTAGAAGACACAAAGGGTAAAATAGAAAATTTCGTAGTTTTGGGTATTGGAGGCTCTGCGCTAGGACCAATAGCAGTACAACAAGCTGTAAATCATTTATATTACAATGAACTTACAAAGGAAAAAAGAAATGGGTGTCCAAAGTTATATGTACTTGATAATGTAGATCCAGAAAGAATAGTAGCTTTACTTGATATAATCGATATAGAAAAGACAATGTTTAATGTTGTTTCGAAATCAGGTGGCACGCCAGAGACGATGTCACAATTTATGATAATAGAAAAAATGCTTTTAGATAAAGTAGGTCAGGAAAAAGCAAAAGAATTAATGGTGTTTACAACAGATAAAGAAAAAGGAAATCTGATAAAAATATCTAAACAAAAAGGTTACAAGATGTTTATAATACCTGAAGGGGTTGGAGGAAGATTTTCACAACTTACACCTGTAGGATTATTGCCAGCTGCCATGTGTGGAATAGATATAAAAGAAATGCTAAAAGGTGCAGCAACGATGGACGAAATGTGTAAAGCACACGATATATTTGAAAATCCTGCGTATATGTATGCAATACTTCATTATATAGCAATGACTAATGGCGCAAATATATCTGTTATGATGCCATATGCAGATTCTTTAAAATACATGTCAGATTGGTATGCACAGTTGTGGGCAGAATCTACAGGAAAGAAATACGACACTGAAGGTGAAGTCGTAAACAGAGGTCAAACTCCAGCAAAGGCTTTGGGAGTTACTGATCAACATTCACAATTACAACTTTATACAGAGGGACCATTTGATAAGATTGTGGTTCTGATGGGGGTTGGTGAGTATAAAAAAACTTTAGATATACCAAAAGTACATGAAGATATAGATAGCATAGCATTTTTAGGAGGACATACTCAAAATGAACTTATAAGCTTAGAACAAATGGCTACAGAGTATGCACTTCTAAAATCAGGTAGAATGAATATGACAATAACATTACCTAAGGTATGTGAGCATACGGTAGGGCAGCTCTTATATTTATTAGAAGTTGCGACAGTGTTTATGTGTGAACTCTTGGAGGTAGATTCATTTAACCAACCTGGAGTAGAAGAAGGAAAGAACGCGATGTATGCAATGTTTGGAAAACCAGGCTATGAAGAAAAGAAAAATGAATTAATGGCAAGACCTGAGAAAATGGAAAAATACATGATATAAAGGGGTTGGAAACGATGGGACTATTTGATTTTTTCATAGCAAAACCAGATAATATTCAGACAAGAAGACCTGATTATAAAATATTAGATGAAGAATTGGAAAAAGAAGAGCAGACTGTGAAAAATACCAAAACGGTAGCAAAGGTCATAAACTTTAGGGACGCCAAAATCGGAGATTTTATAATAATTGATGACATTTCATATGAACTTGGAGATATTATATTATATTCGAATAAGGAAACGGGAGAAAAATTTTACAAATATGAATTAACGTCTGAGGATGTTCCTTTGTTTGATACTCCGTTAGGACCATTGAATAATGAACAAATAAGTGATGAAGAGTTTACAGATAAAGTTATGGGTATGTGTACATCTATATGGCTCAAGGTTGAACAAAACGCAATTTACAAATTTACTTATACCTTTAACTTTTCAGAAAATATAGGAGATAATGTAGTATACAATAAAGAAACCTACAATTTTGTAAAAGAGGGAGTGTTTGATAAGGAAAGTGAAAGGACATATGATGATGCAAATGACCTAGATAAAACTTGTGAATATTGTGAGTATAAAAACTCAAGAAATGATATAATACTTATTGAGGAAGTCAATGAATATATAGATACAAGTGTAGGAAGTTTGATTATGGAGATAAATATTAGTGCACAAAGAGCAATAAAAGTGTAGTTATAAAAAGGAGAATAGATATTATGAAAAAATTTATTTGTACTGTATGTGGGTATATACATGAAGGAGATATGGCACCGGATGTTTGTCCTCAATGTAAAGCAGCAAAAGAGAAATTTGAAGAAAAAATTGATACAGGAATAATAGAATTTGTTGATGAACATAAGGTAGGGATTGCAAAAGGACTTGATGAGAGAATAGTTGAAGGGTTAAGAGCTAATTTTATGGGAGAATGCTCAGAAGTAGGTATGTATCTTGCCATGAGTCGTCAAGCTGACAGAGAAGGCTATCCAGAAATAGCAGAAGCGTATAAAAGATATGCATTTGAAGAGGCTGATCATGCTGCTAAATTTGCAGAGCTTTTAGGAGAATTATTAACAGATAGCACAAAGAAAAATCTAGAAATGAGAGTGGACGCAGAACAAGGTGCATGTAAAGGTAAAAAGGAACTTGCGATTCTTGCAAAGGAATTAGGATATGATGCAGTTCACGATACAGTTCATGAAATGTGCAAAGATGAAGCAAGACATGGTCAAGGATTTTATGGATTACTGACTAGATACTTTAAATAAGGGTTTCGTGTGCCAAAGGCGCATAAATACAAGGAAAAACACGAAACTTAACATTTTAATTATAACTAATTGGTTTTAATTATTTCTAATCGTTTTAAAAATTCCGTAGGCAAATGGTAGGCAAAAATCATTTGAATACGGTTTTTTAATGTTTTCTGATAATTTTGTCGAGGGGAATAGGGTTAGGCCAAGAGGGATATGATGTTGAAGCGTTTTACTTGCAATTAAATCTATTTTGGTACAGATATATTTAAATTCAAAAAATTAACCCTTTTGTAACCATTTATAACCAAATTGTAATTACTTATTGTGGGAAATATGTTATAATCTGTTTAAAAGGAAAATACGTAAGATATTTTGTTATATTGAAAGGGGAGATTATAAATGAAGAACAATTTAATTATACCAATGTTAGCAATAGGAGCATTAATATTTGTAGGTTGTGGAAAAAGCAGTACCAATGTGGAGAGTGTTAAACCAGATTCGGCTGTAGTACATGAAAAAAGTCAAGTTGACACTCAAAACATGGATAATGTAGACTTAAATGCAACTGGAGCTAATGTGGCAGGTGAAAAATCAGATGAGACAGGTTCTAAAAACATTGAAACAACAGCTAAACTTCAAGAAAATAAAAGTATAGATGCAAAAAAGGAAGTAAAACCCGTCATTGCTACAAATACTAAAGTAAATCAGCAGAAAGAAGAGGCAGTAAAAGAAGAATATGAAAAAGTTCAAGTTTTTACGTCCATGTATACGAATAAGGAAATTACATTGATTAAATTAGGCAGTAAGTATGGTTTTGCGGATAGCACTGGAAAAAACATAACAGAAATAAAATTTGATGAAGTTATACCTGCTGATCAAGCAGTGTATGGTTTGCAATTTGTAGTAAAACAGAATGATAGATACGGAGTAATAAATGAAAAAGGGGAAACAAATATACCTTGTAGTTATAATAGTTATAACAAAGTAGTGTTTAGCAATGGGAATGAGAATGTTGGTTTTACACAACATACAAAAATAGAACTACTAGATGCGAAGGGGAAAAAGATTAATCTGGATGGAACATCAGTGGATGAGTCAGTAAAAGCAATTGGTAACACTGATACAAGCAAAAAGGTATATGAAGATAAGGTGTATTTGGCCAATCCAGATGGGGACCTATGGAAAGTTAAGTATCAGGGAAAATGGGGATGTGTTGATAAAGATGGAAAGGAAGTTGTACCAACAAATTATGATGAGATTGTATGGGTTATCTACGGTGGAATTACGCAAGTGAAATTGTATGGAAAGTATGGTATTATAGATTTAAATGGAAATGAGATTGCACCGATAAAATATGACAAGATATATGTACAATCGTTTAAGGGAAGTATTATGGATATGGTAGGGGTGATTGACGGTAAATATGGTCCAATAGGTGGGGAATGCACATATGTAGATGCAAAACTATACAATTTTAGTCCGATCGCGAGTAGAATAATACTATATGATGATAAAAAAGATGCTTTTTTTACTAGTGGAGGGAAAGTTGATTTTAGTACATATCCTAATGCTACATTTAGTGAACTTGGACAATAGAAGTAAAAAAGAAAAGTGAATAAAAATGGTTTGCCTACAGGTGATATTCTCCGTAGGCAAATGGTAGGCAAATGGTAGGCAAATATCATCTTTCAGCGGTTTTTTGATGCTTTTTCACTTTTTTGACGACCAAAATCAAGGTCATCCTTAGAGGAATAAGGGATTGCGGGCTTGAGTTTTTGATATTTCTACACTTTTCAATTTAAGAGTGATAGGAGAATATTTAGTGTCAGTGTGGGTGCTTTAAATTTACTGGCAAAAATGTTGGGTTCAACTGGGGGGAGAGCGAGTTTTGCACCCATAAAAGTATAAAATTAGTTTTGTTAAATTAACAAAAAATAGATAGTAAGAAAAATACTTTCAAAAATATACAAAATAATATAAAATATATATAAGTAAAAATACTCAGTTTTATTATATTTTAAGATAAATGGAAAAGCAGATATCAATGAATGGGGGGAGGAAATGAACATACTAAAAGCCTTTTTGGTAAGATATTTAAGATACATAGTTTTTATTATTGCGTTAGTAGTATCTGTCATTACAAATAACTATGCTTTTGTTTTAGTTGTAGTTATTGAAAGTATTGTAGCTAAAGTTATAGGTAAGATTAATATAAAGAAATTATTTTTAATGGATAGAAAAGAAGAGAGAAAATATGAAATATTTAAGAATATAATTGCAACTATAGCCATTATATCATTGCCGATATCGCTTTTTTTAAGTAGAGATATTGGAGCATTATTAATGGTACTAACCCAATTAACTATGAGTGCAATATTATTAGCTATGTGTGAGGCGATAATAAAATGGGGTATAAAGGCTGTATTAAAGCCAAATGAGAGTGTAGGTAAATTGGAACAATTTGCATTGGGAATTATTGTTACATTTTTCTTGATTTTTGCCGTGGCGCTTTTCATGCAGGGCAATGATTTAACATGGGAAATAGCAATAAAAGCTTTAAAAAATTAGTTGGGTAAAATAATTCAAGCAAGGATATTATTTGAACATAAGTATTCAGATAATTACAATGTTTAGATAAATTGCAGGCAAGATATAGGAGGAGAAAATTATGAAAAGAACAATCGTATTAGTTACATTTTCAATATGCATGGTACTCATTTTTCTTTCAGGATGTAACAGTAGTAAAAAAGTAGGTAATGAAGTTTTAGAAATTTCAAAGACAAAAATTAGTGATGAGGAATACACTGAAAAGGCAATGGAGCATAATTTAAATGTAAAAATGATAGAAAGAGCAGTCATGAACTATGAATTGGAAACGGATACAATACCTAATCACCCAAATTTTGATGAAATGAAAGCATTGGTTGAAGGGGGATATATTCAGGAAATTCCCACAAATCCATTAGGAACAGGTGAATACAGAATAGAAAGAACGAAAGAAGGTATTCCTATGCCTATAGTGACACCTACATATGTAAAATTGAAACTTGAAAATAAAGAGGATGTAGACTATAAAAATATGAATGAGAAGACTAAAAAAACTATTCATAATGAGAATGTGGGTAAGATTACAGATGCGATGATGAAATATGAATTTACAAATGGACAACCTACTGATCTAAACTTTGATGAAATTAAGGATTTAGTTAGTAAGGGATATTTAGATGAAATACCTGTAAATCCTTTAGAAACTGGCGAATATAAAATAATAAGAGATGAAAAGGGTACTTCGATAGTCACTCCAGGAAGAGTGGAGGTTACCTTGCCGCTCGACAGGACAAAAAGCAATTAGAGTAATAATCACTATTTAGAAAATAATAGTCACAAGTCTAGTAAAAAAAGTGGAAATAATACAAACTTTTTGCACGAACAAGAGTCTGAAGAGTTTAATGAAGAGATAAGAGTATTTGAAGAGATAATTATATCTTTGATGTCTGATGTGTACATAGGAAACAGATCATGGGGTCTTTATGGATTACTTAAAAGATATTTTAAGTAAAGATTTAAAATATTATTAGACAAGGTGCTTGTATATAAGGGAAATATAAAAAAGATTTGAAAGTAATTTAGAATACTTTTAAGTCTTTTTTTATTTTTGGAATTTTTCTAATTAATATTTAATAAAATTAATCATAATGAAATATTTAAAACGAACTTATGTTATGGATTCGATAAAGGTAACCGGTAACTAATTTATATTGAAAGGTAGTGACATTATGTATAAAACATATTCGTATATTTTAAGTGAAAATGTATCTGGATACGGAAAAGGGAACAGAAAACCGAGTGGATATTGTAAGATTAGGTGTTTAGATGATAAGAATATGGTGGATGTGAATATTAGAAATATAGACACAGATAGAAACAAGTATAATTGCTATCTAATATATTTTAAAGACAAGTATTATGGAGTAAATATAGGAGAAGCAACCGTATTAGGAGAAAATAGCATCACTCTAAAAAAAGATATACAAGCACGAGGCAAGATGAATAATTGTGACCTAAAGGGATTTGCAATAACTTGTGAGTTAGAGGATAATAAAGCTATATTATATGGATACAATGATGAGTCAGACCTTTGGGACGGTCATTTCATGAAAGATGAGGAATTAGAAGAAGAGAAGGTTCATGAAAAGGAAGATATAAAAGAAGATATAAAAGAAGGAATAAAAGAAGAAATGGAATATGAGATGAAGGAAGAACCAAAAGAGGAAATGAAAGAAGAAAAAGAATATGAGACGGAGGAAGAACCAAAAGAGGAAATGAAAGAAGAAAAAGAATATGAGACGGAGGAAGAACCAAAAGAGGAAATGAAAGAAGAAATAGAATATGAGACGGAGCAAGAACCGAAAGCGGAAATGAAAAAAGAAATAAAATATGAGACGGAGGAAGAACCGAAAGAGGAAATGAAAGAAGAAATGGAATATGAGACGGAGGAAAAAATGCAAGAAAGTACACACGATAAAAATATGGATGAGGCGGTGGAAACAATAGATATAAGTAAAATACCTTTCAACGAGAATCTATACAAAAAAATAAATATTGATGATCTTATACATATGGATAGATTTAGTTGGGCTATTTTTAATAATATTTTCTTATATATTAGTTATAAAAAATATGGGTTTGTTTTTTACAAGCAAGACCTACAAAAGTGCATTTTAGCAATACCAGTTGAAGAAAAGTATATAAAAAATGTAAAGGATAGGCACCAATACATAGAAGCTTACGGTAAAGAATATGAAGGATATATAATGTTAAAGTGGTAGAATAAAAAAGCAACTCTGCACTCAATTTTATTTTGAGTACAGGGTTGCTTTTTTATTGTAATTAGAGTAAAATAAGAAATATAAATAAAGTGGTATATTGTGGTAAGATTTTGAAATAGAATTGTGATACTGAGGGGGATAGACATGATAGCATTAACAACATGGGAGTTTGTAAGAAGAATAATATTTGCAATTTTGCTAGGAGGATTAATAGGTTTAGAAAGAGAAAAAGGTAATCGTCCGGCGGGTATTAGGACATATGCGTTGGTTACCACAGGCTCTTGTCTTGCTATGCTTATAGGAATATATACAGCAACAGGAATAAATGTAGATCCAACAAGAATAGGTGCACAAGTTATAAGTGGTATAGGTTTCTTAGGCGCAGGAACTATAATGCGATATGGAAATAATATAGTAGGATTAACAACTGCAGCTGGTCTCTGGGTTATGGCATGTATTGGTCTTGCGATTGGTGCAGGAATGTATGAAATTGCTATTATTACTACATTATTAATATTTGCTATACTAATATATATACCTTATATAGAAAGACTCTTTTTTGGAAAGAGAATTCTATTTCATGTATCAATACAAATATCTGAAGAGACAAATTCCATGGAGATTATAACACAAATTATAAAAGACCATGATTTGGACATAAAATCAATAGATATAAATCTTGATAAACGTAAGAATAAGATAATCACATTAAGTTTGCAAGCAAACAGCGAAATAGTAAAAATAGAATTTCTTGAAAAAATAAAAGATATTGTAAGCATAGAAAGTGTAGAATGATTATAAAAACCGGAGGTTTTAAAGTATGAGTAAGGTTTTACTTATAGATGGAAATAGTATTTTAAATAGAGCATTTTACGCGATACCGCTTTTGACTAATTCTGAGGGATTGTATACAAATGCAATATATGGGTTTATGAATATACTACTAAAACTCTTGGATGAGGACAAGCCTGAGTATATCGGGGTTGCTTTTGATTTAAAGGCTCCTACATTTAGGCATAAGCATTATTCAGAGTATAAAGGCAATAGAAAAACTATGCCTGATGAACTGAGAGTGCAGATGCCTGTAATAAAAGAGCTTTTATGCAAAATGAATATTAGTACTTTTGAAATGGAAGGATATGAAGCGGACGATATACTTGGTACACTTGCAAAACGATACGAAAAGAACGGTATGGATGTTAGCCTTGTATCTGGGGACAGGGATATGCTTCAAGTAGCGACTGATATGATAAAGATAAGAATACCTAAGACTATTAAAGGGAAAACAGAGACTGAGGATTATTATGCAAAGGATGTGCTAGAGAAGTATCAAGTAACACCTATAGAATTTATAGATTTAAAAGCACTTATGGGGGACAGTTCAGATAATATACCAGGGGTACCAGGAATAGGGGAAAAGACTGCTACAAAGATAATAAGCGAATATAAATCAATAGAAAATGCAATAGAAAAACTTGATCAGATTACTCCAAAGGGTGTAGCAGAAAAAATAAGAAACAACACAAAGTTGGCTATTATGAGTAAGTTTCTAGCAACTATTTGTTTGGATGTTCCGGTGACTAATGAAGCTTGCAAAATCTCAGATATGCTAAATGATGAGAGTATTAACATGCTAAAAAAATTAGAGTTTCGATCAGTAATTGAAAAATTATCAAAGGGAAAATTACAAGTAGTTGGGGAAATAAAAAAAGATGAGAAAACGAGTGTAGTTACAATTATTGATTCAGAGGCGGTTTTTGAAAAGCTGACTTCCAAATTGCAAAAGCAAAAGCAATTTGCATTTAAGATATTAGAAGAAAATGGTCAAATACTAGGTATTGCAGCATGCTTTAAGAACGATGAGTGCTATTTGGTAAAACAAAACAATGGTTTTGATATACAACAAATGCTTAATATATTTAGTGGATTATTAGAAGATGATTCAGTTATAAAAATAGGACATGATATAAAAAGAGACATGAAAATCTTGAAGAGTTATGGATTTGGTAAAATAAATAATTTTGAGGACCTAATGGTTGCACATTATCTTCTAAATCCCACAAGAGAGAAGTATGACTATAATGACATCGCAAGTGAATTTTTAAAAGAATATTTAGATTCACGTGAAGAAGTCTTTGGTAAAGGCAAGAGTAAAAAAAGTATATTTGAGGTAGATGAGTTGACTCTAAACAAATATATTAGTGACTATATGACTACTTTGATAAATGCAATTGAAGTGATAAAACAAAAAATAGGTAATGACATACAAAAAGAACTTTTATATACGATAGAATATCCATTGGTAGAAGTGCTAGCTGATATGGAGTTTTCAGGTATAAAGATTAATAGAGAATATTTAAGTGAATATTCAAATAAAATTAATAAAATGGTAGATACATTAGAAGAAACGATATATAATCATGCAGGTACGAAGTTTAACATAAATTCGCCTAAACAAATGGGTGAGATTTTATTTGAGAGACTTGGATTACCCGTAGGTAAGAAGACAAAGACGGGTTATTCGACTAATGTAGATGTGCTTGAAAAACTAAAACACCAGCATGAAATTGTATGGAATATAATTGAATACAGGCATCTAAGCAAGCTGAAAACCACATACGCAGATGGATTGGTAGATTATATAGATAAAAAGACAGATAAAATACACACAACATTTAACCAAACAGTTACTGCAACAGGAAGACTAAGTAGTACAGATCCAAATCTACAAAATATACCGATAAGACTTGAAATTGGAAAGGAAATAAGAAAGATTTTTGTTCCGAGTTCTGAAGAGTATGTATTTATAGATGCTGACTATTCTCAAATAGAGCTTAGGTTACTTGCACATATATCAAGTGATGAGACATTAATAAATGCATACAAAAACAACCAAGATATTCACAGACTAACAGCTTCACAAGTATTAGGGATACCTTTTGATGAAGTAACAAAAGAACAAAGAAGCAGCGCAAAAGCAGTAAACTTTGGTATAGTGTACGGGATAAGTGCATTTAGTTTAAGTCAAGATATAAATGTGTCGCCAAAGGAAGCAGAAAAATATATAAAAGGCTATTTTGATAAATATCCAAGGGTTAAGGAATATTTAAAAGAAGTGGTAATAAAAGCTAAAGAAGATGGCTATGTAGAAACTATTTTTGGTAGAAGACGTGAAATACCAGAACTTAACGCATCTAACTTTATGCAAAGGGCTTTTGGAGAAAGAGTCGCGATGAATACACCACTCCAAGGAACAGCAGCAGATATCATAAAAATAGCAATGATAAAAGTATATGAAGAATTGAAAACAAAAAAAATGAAATCAAGATTGCTTTTGCAAGTACATGACGAACTATTAGTAGAGGCACACAAAACAGAGATTGAAGAAGTAAAAGATATAATTAAAAGAAACATGGAAAGCGCAGCGACATTGTTAGTCCCACTTGTGGTCGATATAAACATAGGAGATAACTGGCTAGAAGCACATTGACTCACACACCTAACCCCTTATTAGAGAGGGGATAGGTGTGTGTAGGAGGTACACAGATATGAAAAAGATTAAAAAATTATTCAAATTCGTAATAATTTTATTCATACTGATAAGTATATGTATAAATATACTATACTTTTTGTACCCTAATAAGTATAAAGATCAAGTTTTGAAATATGCTAAGGAATATGAAGTTCAACCAAGCTTAATATATGCTATTATAAAAACAGAAAGCAACTTCAATAACGAAGCAAGATCTCATAAAGATGCCTTGGGTCTTATGCAAATTAAAGATACTACAGGAGAGTGGCTTGCTAAAAGATTGTTTATTAGAGATTACACTATAGAAAAGCTATATGATCCAGATACAAATATAAAGATAGGTACATGGTATATAAAAAGTCTAATGACGAAATATAATGATGTAGACACAGCAGTAGCATCTTATAATGCTGGAAGCGGGAATATGGATAAATGGTTACAAGATGGGGAGTACAGCGAAGATGGTCTTACAATAAAAAATATTCCATTCCCGGAAACAGAGAAATATGTAAAAAAAGTTAAAATAAATAAAATAATATATCAAATTTTATATTGACAACTATGTAATAAAATAGTAAAATTTGAAATAAACATGAAATCATTTTGTAATTATAAATAAAAATATAGAAAATATGGATAATCTGTAGGAAATTTAAATAAACAGGAGGAAAAGATATTGAAATATAATTTTAAAAAGTTATTCAAATATATATTGTTATTAATAATATTTTCGTTAGTCTTTGTAGGTTGTAATAATGATGGTAAAACAAATAAACAAGATAAAGAAAAGAGCACAAGCAAAACGAATGTATCTAAAATAGGTGGAGAGCTTATTATAGGGACTAAAGCACCGGAAACATTCAACCCATTGCTTAATATAGATGAAGATACAGATCAAGTATTGAAGTTAATATATGATACATTGGTAAATATTGACGAAAATATAAAGCCAGTTCCTAATATAGCAGAAAGTTGGAAAGTAAATGATATAGGGACTGCAGTAAATATAAAGCTTAGAAATGATGTAATTTGGCATGACGGACAGAAATTAACGGCCGAAGATGTCATATATTCCATGGATACAATTAGAAATGCAACAGCGTCATTGTATAAAAAGAATTTGAGAAATGTTATGTCATATGCAGTGATTGATGAATATAATTTGAAAATAGTTTATAATAAACCAGCGGCAGATATACCATACACATTATGTTTTCCGATAATTCCAAAGCATTATTATGACACGAAAGAAGTAGTGATTAATCCTTTGGGAAGTGGTAGATATAAATTTACAAGTTATGAAGCACAAAAGCAAATAATCCTTGAGTTAAACGAGAAATATATTAATAATGCTGGATATATAAAGAAAATTACGGCAAAGATCATGAAAGATAAAACAGTAGAAGAAGAGGCTTTTAAACAAAATCAAATAGACTTTATATATACCGATAAATTAAATATGCAAAAATATGCAAGTGATAAAAAATCTAGACAGTTTACATCTCTGACAATGTATTACGATTTTGTGGGATTTAACTTTAATAACCAGTATTTAAAAGATAAAAAAATGAGACAAGCAGTAGCATATAGCATAAATAAAAATGAATATTTAGATAAGTATTATCTAGGATTTGCAGATATAGCAGATACACCTGTACATCCAAAATCATGGTTATATTTAAAGGATGTTGTAAAATATAATTATGATAAGGGACGTGCTGAAAAATTAGTAACTGAAGTATTAAAAGATAAAAAAGATAAAGTTAAATTAAGACTACTAGTCAATGAAGAAAATTACCAAAGAATGAATATAGCAAACAGCTTAAAGTCAGAGCTTGACAGTATAGGATTTGATGTGGTAGTAGAAAAGTACAAAATAGATGAATATATGCAAAAGGTAGATGCCGGAAATTTTGATATTTTGCTAGGTGGGTGGAAATTTTCAAAGTTTCAAGATTTTACATTCATGTTTAACTCAGAAGAAGCTGATGTAGGTAAAAATTATGGTGGCTACAAGGATGCTCAGACAGATTTGCTTTTAGAAAAAACATTTCTATCATTTCAAGAGGAAGATATGAGAGTAGCATATAAAGAATTACAAAAACATATACATGATGAACTTCCATATGTAAGTATAGCATTTAGGAAAAATATTATTTATACAAATCCAAAACTAAAAGGCGAACTAAAGCCGCTAGAGTGGAATATCTTTAACAACATAGAAGAATGTAGTATTGATGTTATAAAGTGATGAAAAACAAAAACCGGGGGGTTGGAGAAAAATGAATAAGAAATTAAAAATTTTGTATGTATCTTCAGAGATGGATCCTTTTGTAAAAACAGGTGGACTAGCTGATGTGGCAGGAGCATTGCCAAAAACAATAGCACATGAAAATTGTGATATAAGAGTAGTTATTCCAAAATATAGCGCTATAGATGAAAAATATAAAAAAGATATGAAACATGTGGTTGATCATTCTGTGCATCTAGATTGGAGAACTCAAGAGTCAAGTGTATTTGAGTATGACTATAAAGAACAAGAACAAGATAAAGAATTAAAATGCTACTTTATTGGTAATGATTATTATTTTGATAGATGGAATGTTTATGGTGAATATGATGATGCTGAAAGATTTGGTTTCTTTGCGAGAGCAGTACTTGAAATGCTACCCAAAATAGGTTTTCAACCAGACATAATTCACTGTAATGACTGGCAAACAGGTATTATATGTTTATTATTAAATGATCAATACAAATTCGATGAGTTTTACACGAACATGAAAACGGTTTTCTCAATACACAACATGAGATATCAAGGAAACTTTCCAGCAGAAGTCTTAAATATAATAGGACTTAATCATGGATATAATAATCCCGATTCAATTGAATTCTACGGCGGAATAAGCTATATGAAGGCAGGACTGAAATACGCTGACATAATAACAACTGTAAGCGGAACATATGCAAAAGAAATTCAAATGGTGGAATATGGATATGGAATGGATGGGCTTATTAGAAAAAGAAATGATGCGTTATACGGAATAATAAACGGAGTAGATTATAAAAAATTTAATCCAGAAGTGGATAAAAACATATATGAAAATTATAATAAAGATAGCTTGAATATTAAAAAACATAATAAAGAAAGATTGCAAGAGGAACTGGGGTTACCAAAAAGAGATGTACCGATGATAGGATTTGCGTCAAGGCTTACAGAGCAAAAAGGAATGAGACTTATTGATGAAGCAATGGAAGATTTAATGAGCTTAGATATACAATTGGTTCTTGTGGGTACAGGTGAATGGCATTTTGAAGAAATGTTTAGATATATGCAATCAAGATGGCCAGAAAAAGTAAGTGCAAATATTAAATTTGATGAACCTCTAGCACAAAAGATACAGGCAGCAAGTGACATGTATTTAGTACCATCATTATTTGAACCATGCGGACTAACACAACTATATGCATACAAGTATGGGTCGGTTCCTATTGTTAGAAAAACGGGCGGTCTTGCAGATACTGTATGGCATTACAATCTACATGAAAAATCAGGAACAGGATTTACATTCGATAACTATAATTCATGGGAAATGATGAATACAATAAAATATGCAGTAGATGTATATAATAATTATCAGGGTGATTGGATAGAACTAGTAAGAAAAAACATGGACATGGATTTTTCATGGACAAGCTCAGCAAAGAAATATATAGCATTATATAAAAAAATAAGTCAGGATAATAAGTAGAATAACACAAAACAAAAAAATTCAAGCAAAAGGCTTGAATTTTTTGTTTTATTTAGTTATAATAATGGAAATAGATAGCATATTTTATTATTTAATAGTTAAAATAATAGAAGATTTATCCCACAGTTAGTCATCTTGAGGAGATGGAAATTAGAGTAGAAAGTTTAATGAAAATGGATGAAAAGTCTTAAAATATAAGGAACTCTGAATTCGGAAATCAGTTAGAGTTAAAGAAGTTAAGGAGAGGGTGGATTTATGAATGAACAAGATAATAATCTAATATTTGGTCTGGATATAGGTACTAGGACTGTTGTAGGAGTTGTAGGATATAAAAGAGAGAAAAATTTTGAAGTTATAGCTATGGATATTGAGGAACATGATTCAAGAGCCATGGTAGATGGACAAATACATGATATATCGGAAGTTGCGAAAGCGGTAAGGCGTGTAAAAGAAAGGCTAGAGGCCAAAATAGGATGTGAATTGAAAGAAGTAGCAATTGCTGCTGCTGGACGAAGTCTTAAAACATACTCTGTAAAAGCAGAAAACGAAATAGATACGATAAAAATTACTAACAAACATATAAGAATGCTTGAAATTGACGGAGTTACGCTTGCTGAGGAAAAACTAAAACAGGAATTAAATGATAATGATTTAGAATATTTTTGTGTTGCGCATACAGTTGTAAATTATTATTTAGATGGATATGTTATTACTAATTTAGAAGGTCATAGAGGTAAATTAATATCAGCAGTGGTCTTGGCAACATTCTTACCAAAGTCGGTTGTTGACAGTCTTTATGCAGTTGTAAATAGAGTAGGATTAAATGTAACAACGCTAACACTTGAACCAATTGCAGCTATAAATGTGGTTATACCTGAAAAATTAAGATTACTTAATTTATGCTTGCTCGATGTAGGAGCTGGCACATCGGATATAGCAATAACAAGGGATGGAAGTATAACTGCATATGGGATGATACCGATTGCAGGAGACGAAATCACTGAACAGCTAATTCATCATTATCTTGTGGATTTTTCGACAGCAGAAAAAATGAAAATAGATTGCTCGAAAGAAGAAAATATAACCTTTGCAGATATTTTTGCAACAATAATAACAGTCCCAAAAGGAGAAATACTAAAACTTTTGGAACCGACTATACAAGAATTAGCAGATAAGGTAGCAAACAAAATTGTTGAGTTAAACGCAGGTAAAGCTCCTAACGCAGTGTTTTGTGTTGGAGGAGGGGGACAAGTACCAGGATTTACAAAAAAGCTAGCCAAGTTCCTCGCTTTGCAAGATGATAGGGTTGTTTTAAAAAGTAGCAAGTCAATAGACAATATAGAATATAAATCTGACTATTTAGAAGGCACAAACATAGTAACTCCAATTGGTATATGTGTAACTTCAGTGCAGCAAAAAGGGTATAATTTTATAGAAGTCAAGTTAAATGGAGAGACAGTAAGACTATTAAATTCTAGAAAATTAAAAATACTTGATGCAGGGATTGTAAAAGAATTTAATCACGAAAATCTTATAGGCAGGAAAGGCAAGGATTTAAAATTTATTTTAAATGGTAAACCAAAGAAGATTACAGGAGAAATGGGAGAGCAAGCTGAGATATTATTAAATGGCAAAGTAGCGGATCTTGAAACTTTTATAAAAGAAGGGGACAATATAAAGATAAAGCCAGCCAAAAATGGTATTGATGCAAAGGTTGTTATTTCTGATTTGATAGACTCAGATGATATATGCTATATAATGTTTAACGATCATGATGTAAAGGTAAGGTCGAATGTTAAAATAAACAAAATGACAGTTGACGCAAGTATGCGGGTTGAAGAAGATGATGAAGTAGTTATAACGAAAATTAAAACAGTAGAAGATTTATGTAAACAGCAAGGGATACAGTATGAAAGCAAAAGCATATATATGAATAACAAGAAGATAGATATTCATCACCATATTAAAGAAGGAGATTGTATATACATAGAGGACCAGACTATAGAAAATGTTAAAAACCAAAATATTATTGAAAAAGGTTTTACAAAATCTAATAATAATGCTATAATTATTCTTAATAATGAATTAATTGAATTAAATTTAAATAAAACGCCATACATGTTTGTCGATTTATTTAATTATATTGACATTGACACAGCAAATAAAAAAGGTAAATTAGAAATGAAACTTAATAAAGAAAATGTTTTATTAACAGATATTATAAAAGATGGTGACATAGCTGATATAAAATGGGTTGAAGATAATTGAAAATGAAATAGCAAACAGTAATTCTTTAATTTTTAATTATTAATAGTGCTTTCTAGGGGGGATAATATGCAAAAGATCATTAGTTTTGAGAAAAGGTATACAGTAGGACATATGTTTTTTTTACTTGTAATAAATATAATATATAGTGTTTTTTTTCAACCATTAACTAACTACAATGACTTGTTTTTTATAGCAATAGTAAGCAGTTGGGGAATATTGATTGTAAAGACATTTATATTAGAAAAAGAAGACTGGATAAAGTGGATAGTAGATAAAAAACTATATAATTTATTAAAATTGACTGAACTTATAATGGTATCACTTCTTATTGTATCAGCAAGGGAATTCAAACTTGAATTAAGCTTGCTATATTTAGTTATAATAATTGAAGCATATATTGCAAATGAAGATTTAGAAGAACCTGTGTACAAGTTTTTCTACTTGTTGCCATTTATATTCACAAATATAATATATGAAGGAACAAATTTGCTTCAAACGAATAAAATACTTTATTTTATATTTGGAATAGCTGTGTTTTTAGGAGTTCAATATATATTGGATTTAAACATAAAAGAAGTCAAACGAAAGTTAAATGAAAATAAAATACTAATAAAAGAAAAAAATACTAAAAATGAAGAATTGATAAGCTCTCAAGAGACGCTGCAAGAATTAAATGAAAAGTTGAAGGGACAAAAATTAGAATTAGAAAAAGCTACAGAAGAATATAGAAAAAAAGCAGCAGAATTTTATGTTCTAAATGAAATAGGCAAATTTTTGGGAAAATCGCTAGAAGTGGAAAAATTACTCGGCGGTGTTGTTGATGTGTTAAGTGGCGTGATGGGTGTAGACATGTGTTGCATAGTTTTGTATCCAGAAGGAAATTATGATAAAAAAGATGTGTCTTTTCATATAAAAACTGTATATGACAAAAAAACTACTGACATAATAAGACAAAAAATAGAATCTGGAGTACTTAGTTTCTTAATGGATAACAGAGATATATATATAGATAATGAAGTTGCACAAACCAAAAACTTGTTCTTTGAAAATCGTGAAGTGGGATCTTTTGCGGCAGTTCCTCTATATAAAGGGGATACAACCTATGGTCTTGTGCTTTTAGAACAAAAGTACAAAAATTATTTTTATAAGACAATAGTTGATTTACTAAAGTCTGTAGCAAATCAAATAGTGCTATCAATAGAAAATGCTAAACTTTATGAATCAGTTGAGGAATTAGCTATAAAAGACAATCTAACAAAGGCATATAATAGAACTTATATGCAAAAAGTATTCTTTAAAATGCTTAAAGAAGCAGAAGAATCTAAAGAGCCTGTAGCAGTATCAATGTTTGATATAGATCATTTTAAGCATGTAAACGATACATATGGACATTTGTTTGGTGATAAAGTACTTAAGACGGTTGCTAAGACAGTACAGGCACATGTGGACAAATATAACGGTATAGTAATAAGGTATGGTGGAGAAGAATTCTTAGTATTGTTGCCAAATAAAAATTCAGAACAAGCATATAAAATATTTGAATCTTTAAGGGAAGAAATAGAAAATACGGAACTAGTAGAAGGAGTAGTAAGAACTCATATAACTGTAAGTTTTGGAGTAACTACATATCCTGAGTTAGTAACAGATAAAGATATGGTAGTAGGGTCTGCAGATAATGCAGTGTATAAAGCGAAAGAAAGTGGAAGAAATAAAGTTGTTCTTGCGAAGAAGGAATAAATGGTTGTGGGGGAAACAAGAAAAAGCAAGCAATGGGTTTGCTTTTTCTTGTTTTCAGTATAATTTGTTAACATAAGGAGTTGAGGTTTATGAAGACATTGTTGGTCGCTATTAATAGTAAGTTTATACATTCTGGTATGGGTGTTCATTGCATAAAGGCATATGTGGAGGATCATGGTGAAAGTGTTGAGATTGGTGAGTATACTATAAATAATAATGAGGATATGATTGTACAGGATATATATAAGCGAAAACCTGATTTGTTAGGGTTTTCTTGTTATATATGGAATATTGATATTGTGATGAAGGTGGTGAAGAATATCAATAAGGTTTTGCCTGATACTAAGATTTTTTTAGGTGGACCGGAGGTGTCTTTTGATGGGGAGAAGATACTTAGTGACAATCCAGAGGTAAGTGTTATAGTTTTAGGTGAGGGTGAAGAGAAGGTTTTAAAGCTAATTAGATCATGGAAACAAAAAGAGGATATAGCAGAGGTAGAAGGTGTCATATATAGGGAAGGAGATTGTATTTCGTGTAATGCGCCTACTAGTTATATGGATCTTGATAGTCTTGGGTTTATATATGAAGATAAATTGGATGATTTTGAGAATAAGATTATTTATTACGAGTCGTCAAGGGGATGTCCATATAGATGTAGCTATTGTCTTTCATCAGTAGATAAAAAGATACGATATCGGAGTCTAGAAAAAGTATTTAATGAGTTGAAAATATTTTTAGATAATAAAATAAAGCAAGTAAAATTTGTAGATAGGACATTTAACTGTGATGGGGAAAGAGCAAAAAACATATGGCGGTATTTAAAAGAAAATGATAATGGAGTTACGAATTTTCATTTTGAAATATCGGCCGATATATTGGACGAAGAAGCTATAAATATACTAAAAGATGTGAGAACTGGATACTTCCAATTTGAAATAGGAGTACAAACTACAAATACTGAAACGCTAAGTATAATAAATAGAAAAATGGATTTTAAGAAGATTTCTAAAAATGTAGGAATGATTAAGGCGAATGAAAATATTCATCTTCATTTAGACTTGATAGCAGGACTACCAAAAGAAGGGTATGAATCATTTAAAAAATCTTTCAATGATGTTTATTCTTTAAAACCAGAAGAACTGCAACTCGGATTTTTAAAGGTCCTTAAAGGAACAGAGATGAGGGATGTTGCAAAAGAATATGGACTTATATATAAGGAAGAACCTCCATATGAAATACTCTATACAGAGCACATGAACTTTGATGAAATATTAAGGCTAAAGATGGTTGAAGAAGTGTTGGAGATATATTATAACACAACTAGATTTGTAAATAGCGTGAAGTATTTAGAAGGTTTCAGCTCAACGCCTTTCGAATTTTATGAGACCCTTGCTGAATATTGGGAAGTGAAAGAATATAATAAATATAACCATTCAGAAATGGAATTGTATACGATATTATATGAGTTTGGGTGTCGTGGAGTGGATAATTGTGAACTACTTATGGAACTCTTAAAGCTTGACATGTACACACACGAGAAACTTAAAAAATGTCCTGAATGGCTTACTACAAGTCTTACTGAAAGTAAAAAAGAAACTATATACGAATTTTATAAAAACCAACAAAATATAGAAAGATACCTATCTAAATATATTTCATATGATTCAAAGCAAATAAGTCGTATGGCACATATTGAGTGTTTTGAATATGATGTATTAGCATATGAAGAAAAAGGTGAGATACAAAGAAAAGAAATAATGATTTTGTTTAATTATAAAGATAGAGATAAATTAACACAACAGGCTAAAAAATACAATATAGTATGAGGGAATGTTTTATAAATTTATACATAATGAACTATTTGCACTAGTAATATTAGCATATAAACTTGCAAATTTTACAATTTTATATATATTTATATATTTATTGACATAATTGTTTAAAGTGGTATAATGAACATAAGTATATTTTAAAATGGGGGGTAAGTCTATGAAAATTGAACAATTGTCTTATGATTTAAATGTATTTAAAGGTGAAGTAACACTTGGGGATTTAGCTCAATGGGTATTAGTATTTGGAAATAGAAACTTGATTGGGGACACAAATATTTTCGATAAAATAAGAGGGATGTACCCAAATGCTTATATTATGGGATGTTCTTCGTCTGGAGAAATAAGAGATAATATAGTTACTGATGAATCATTGGTTTTGACGGCGGTTTATTTAGAAAAGAGTAAGGTGGTATTTAGTAGCTTTGATCTTGAGAGTAGCAAAGACTCTTATGAGGTAGGTAAAAAGATTATTAATTCCATTGAAAGAGAGGAGCTTGTACATTTATTTGTTTTGGCAGAAGGTATTAATATAAACGGAAGTAAATTGGTCGATGGCATGAGAACAGAGGCAGGGGTTGAAGTATCTATTACTGGAGGACTTTCAGGCGACGGGGCTAATTTTAAAGAAACATGTATTTTAGCAAATGAGTATGCAAAGTCTAACAAAATAGTTGTTGCAGCTTTCTATGGAGAAATTAAAACAAGCTGTGCTTCTGTGGGTGGCTGGGATACCTTTGGTCCAGAGAGGTTGGTAACAAAGTCAGAAGATAATATTTTGTATGAGATGGACGGTAAACCAGCACTTGATTTGTATAAAGAGTATCTAGGTGATTTAGCTTCTGAGCTTCCATCTAGCGGTTTGTTATTTCCTTTGTCTCTAAGAGATAAGGATTCAGAATTTAGCTATGTAAGGACTATTCTTGGTATCAATGAAGAAGATAAATCGTTAATTTTCGCAGGTGATATTCCCAAAAATATATATTGTAGATTAATGAAAGCAAACAATGATAATTTGATTAATGGTTCTAAGCAAGCAGGTGAGTTTAGTTTAGAGACATTTGATTCAGAAAGTGCTGAGTTGGCAATATTGGTAAGTTGCGTTGGAAGAAAGTTAGTATTAAAACAAATGGTAGATGAAGAAGTTGACATTGTAAAAGAAACTTTTGGAGATAAAACAAGTATTACTGGATTTTACTCATATGGTGAAATTTCACCATACAAGAAAGGGACACAATGTGAATTGCATAACCAGACAATGACTGTAACTCTTTTTTCGGAGTAAGGGGATGATGAAGTGGAGGATAAATATCATGTTTTACTGAGAAAGCAGATAAAAAAAGTACTTGGTGATGAAAAGAAATATGATTCACTTCCTGCTGAAGTTAAAACAATTCTGGACTTAGTAAATAAAACATATTTTGAAAATGAAAAGGAAAAGCAACTCTTAGGAAGAAGCATTGACATAAGTTCGAGAGAGTATAAAGAAAACATAGAAAAGATAAATAAGATGCAAGCCCAAATCATAAGTAACGAAAAAATGGCAGGAATTGGACAGCTCTCGGCTGGTATAGCGCATGAAATAAATAATCCATTAAGCTTTGTACTGGGCAACATGAATATGATAAAAAAATATTTTGTTAAGATAAAAGTATTATATGATTTAAATAAAAAATTAATAGAGAGTTATGATGAATGTTTTTGTGATGAGCTAAAAGCCCAAATTTTTGAAATCTCCATGTATATAAAAGAAAATGATATTGAGTATATAGCAGGGGATTTAGATGATATAACAAATGATGGGAAGGAAGGCATAGACAGGATTGCAAAAATAGTAAAAAGCTTACTTAATTTTGCTAGAAAGGGCTACGAAGAAGAGTTTACAAGGTATGACATAAATGGTGGAATAAGAGATACTTTAACAATTGCAAATAATTCTATAAAATACTGTGCAAAGGTGAATGAAGAATTTACAGATGTACCTTGCGTTCTAGCTATAGCAGGTCAAATAAATCAAGTTATACTCAATTTGATAATGAACGCCACACATGCAATAAAGAGTAAAGGTATACTGGGGAACATTACTGTACATACACACAATGATGAAAATTTTGTGTACTGTGAGATAACAGATGACGGTTGTGGAATTTCTGAAAAACATATGAATAAAATATTTGATCCGTTTTTTACTACAAAACCAGTTGGTGAAGGAACTGGACTTGGACTAAGTATTGCACATGATATAATAGTAAGTAAGCATAATGGCAATATCGAAGTTAGGAGTATAGTGGGAGAGGGAACAAAATTCATTATAACTTTACCTATAGATAGGTAGGGAAGTACTAAAATAAGGAGTGGCAATATGAAAAAAATACTTTTTGTTGATGATGAAGAGCAAATACTCAAAACAATTATCCGACTTTTTAGAACAACGGATTATGATTTGTATACAGCAATGGATGGTGAAAAAGCACTTGAAGTTTTGGCAAGAGAAGATATAGATTTGATAATTAGTGATATGAGAATGCCTTATATGGATGGATATGAATTGTTGTATAAGGTAAAGACATTATATCCAAAGATAGCAAGAATAATTTTAAGTGGGTATGCTGACGAAAAAATAATATTCAAGGCAATTCAAAAAAATATAGCAAAAATGTATATATTTAAACCTTGGGAAGATGAAACATTGTTAAATATTGTAAATCAAGTATTTGCAGTAGAAGAAATAATCAACGATGAAAGGGTTATGACATATATAAACAATATAGAAGAACTTCCCATCATTAAAGCTAATTATCGTAAAATAGTTTCACTTATTCAAGAAGATGCAGACATAAAGGACATAACTAATGAAATAGAAATAGATCATCAGATAGTTCTAAAAATACTACATGTGGCGAATTCAGCCTATTGTGGAGTGGAAACGAAGTCAGTAGATGATGCGATTTCTTACCTAGGACTTCATGATGTCAGTAATATAGTAATATCAACTTCTGTGATAGATGCAATAAGTTACAATGGAATAGCTGAATCAGATATGGATATTTTATGGAGACATGCATTTATAACAAACCAACTCGTAAATTTCATATATGACAATATTTTGCGTAAAAAGATTAATCAAGTTCACAATACTGCAGGTTTGTTACATGATGTAGGAAGAGTATTTTTGTTTAATAGTTTTAAAGAGAAATACGCTGAAGTATACCAAAAATCTTTAAAAGAAGCACTTGATATTGGTGAGGTTGAAAGAGACATGTTAGGAATTACTCATGAAGAGGTAGGAGGGTATCTATTAAAGAGATGGGATTTACCACATTCTATAGTTGAGGCAGCCTTCTTTCATCACAGACCAATGGACGATAGAATAATAGATAAAGAGCTAGTTTGTGTTGTTCATCTTGCTGATTATTATTCTTGGAAGGTGACTAATGAAAAAAATGCAACTAAACTTATTGAAGAGGTTTTTGAATATCTAAATATTAATAAAAGTATGTTTGAAGAGGAACTTGGAAAAATAAAGATAGATTAATTGTTTCTGAAATATAATTATATAGTAGCTAAGACATTGGAGACTAAACCCGATGTCTCTTTTTATTTCCATAAATTCTACAATGAAATAACATGGACTTTGTTGTATAATGTAATAAAGATGTAATATTAATTATAGCAAAGGGGACAAGGCTTATGAGTATGGAAAATTCTAAAATACCTCTACTTAAGATAAAGGAAATTGTTTTATTTCCTAATATGCTTATACAGTTTGATGCAGTAAAACCGGAATCTATAAATATTATTAATACCGCGCTCGCAAATAATGGAGCACTGTTTGTAATTAACGAAGATGAGGAAAATAAGGATTCGGGTACCATTGCAAAGATTAAAGAAGTTAGGAAATTAAAAAACGAAACGCTAAGTGCAGTTATCGAAGGTATAAGTAGAGGAGACCTTGTTTCTACCCATAAGCATTCTCAAGTACTATATGCAGAGATAAACGAAAAAAATCCGGTATTAATTAATTCTGAGGACAGGCAGAGAAGTTATAAAAATGAAATATTGAGTTTGCTCACACAATATACTAATTTAGTAAATAAAGTGCCTAAGGAGCTTTTTGATATAATTGAAAACATGAAAGACTTGGGAAAGGTAGTTGATACACTTGCAATAAATTTACCTATAACTGATTTGTATAAAAACAAGATACTAAAGCAGAATGAAGTGGATAAAAGAGTGGTTGAATTAATTAAAATAATGAATAAAGAAATAAGTGCTTTGAACCTACAATGTGAAATAAATCAAAAAGTTAAAGATGATATAAAAAATGTAGAAAGGGTATTTTTACTAAAAAAACAAATGGAGAAAATAAAAGAAGAGTTGGGTATAGAATCTGAGGTAGATGAGGAAGTAGAAGAATATCGAAACATATTATCACAAACTAACATTGACAAGCCTATAAAAGATAGGATTATCAAGGAACTAAAAAAACTAGAAAAAATGAAAAAAGATTATGCAGAGAGAGGTATCGTAAAAGGATATATAGATACTTTGCTTGAGTTACCATGTAGTGATGAAAAAAGACACGATCCAAGTATACATTACATAACTAAGAAACTTGAAGAAGGGCACTTTGGACTAGATGAGATAAAGGAAAGAGTTATTGAATATGTAGCAACAAATAGATATGCGGAAAAATCGGATAATATGATTTTATGTTTAGTAGGCCCGCCAGGAGTTGGGAAAACGTCAATAGCGATAAGCATTGCAAAAAGTCTTCAAAAACGATACGTTCGAATACCACTTGGGGGAATGAAGGACGAGTCTGAGCTTAGGGGTCACAGGAGAACATATGTAGGGGCCATGCCAGGCAAAATAATAAGTGCATTCATAGAAGCAGGGGAAGGTGCTTTTGTAGCAATATTTGATGAAATAGATAAGGTGAGTAATAGCTTTAAAGGTGATCCATACTCAGTACTTTTAGAAGTATTCGATTATGAACAGAACAGTAAATTTAAAGATTATTATATAGATGTCGAATATGATGTATCAAATGCTTTATTTATATGCACAGCCAATTCTCTTGAAAATATACCAGCACCACTTATTGATAGAATGGAGATTGTTTATCTAGAAGGGTATTCAGATTCGGAAAAGCTTGAGATAGTCAAGAAACATCTGATTGTAAACCAAAATATAAAATACAATATAAAGAATGATAAAGTCTTAATTAGTGATAATGCTATTATTAATATAATAAATGAATATACGAGAGAAGCGGGTATTAGGGATCTTACAAGAGAAATAGATAAAATATATAGAAAAGCAATAAAAAAACTATTTACGGATAAACAAAATAATGTTAGAATAACAAGTAGTAACCTATTTAAATATTTAGGAGAGCCACATTATAAAATGCAAAAAGGTGTGTGCACTAAGATTGGTGAAACAATTGGACTTGCGTGGACTGCATATGGTGGTAAGATATTAAAAATTCAGGTGGATATCCTAGAAGGAAGTGGACAGTTTAGATTTACAGGTAAAATAGGACAAGTAATGAATGAGTCAGCTGTAATAGCACATACATATTTAAGGTTAAATGCAGAGAAACTGGGAATAGATAAAGATTTTAATAGAAAGGTAGATATGCATATTCATATACCAGAAGGATCAATTGCAAAGGATGGCCCATCAGCTGGAATAACACTTTTATGTGCGATGATATCTGCACTTAAAGGGGAAAAATTAAGCGATAAACTTGCCATGACAGGAGAAATGACTATAAAGGGCGATATAATACCTGTAGGAGGACTCAAAGAAAAAATAACATCAGCGATAAGAAATAATATAAAGAGAGTACTAATACCTGAAGAAAATAGAAGTGATATAGAAAAAATAATGAAGGAAACACATGGTAAAATAGAATATATATTTGTAAAAAGCGTTGAAGAGGCACTAGAGGTAGTTTTCGGAAAATGAATGTAAAAACCCCTATATGCTAGTAGATAGGGGGATTTCATGAAAGTATTGTTTTTCAAGAAATGATGCGAATGAAGAACACATATCTTTTTACATTAACATTTTTGGAGGTGACACGATGAATGAAAGATATGAGAATCTAGAAAACTTATACCTAAACCATAAAAGCACAGTAGGTAAGAATATTTCTAAAATAAATAAGAGAGTAATTATAGTAATAAGTATAGTGTTAATTGCAACAATTGTAGGATTTTCAATAAACACTGCAATTAAGTATATACCTAATTTTAATAGTATTTCTTTGTATGAAGCAGTTCCTACATTTGAACTAAATAAAATTGGAGTTGTAATTGAGGATAAGTACGCAAGCATAGATAATCCAATAACACTTGATAATACTGAGATATTAGTTCCAGTTGAGTTTATAAAGAACAATATTGATAAGTATATTTTTTGGGATGAAAAAGAGAAGGTTCTGACCATTACTACTCAAGATAAAGTAATTAGAATGAAAAGTGAAGGGCTCACATCTTTTGTAAACAACCAACCGGTAAGCCTTGATATACAAGTGAAAATGTTTGATGATGTACCATATATACCGATACTGGAATACGCAGATTTATATAATATAAATGTAAAGTATATTGATGAAAGTAAACTGCTAGTGATTGATTATAAAAATCGAAAACATGAAATTGGAAGCATTAGTAAAAATACAACTTACATAAGACAGGCAGCGACTATAAAAAGTCAATGGATAGATAAGCTAAGCAAAGGCGAAAAAGTGTATGTATATAAAGAATATAACAACTTCAAATATGTAAGAAGTGAAAAAGGATTTTTAGGATATGTAAGAAGTAGTGATATTAGTGATATTAATGAAGAACAAAGTGATAATAGTCTTCAAATTTTTAGTTCCAAAGTGGAAAAGTGGACACCAAAAAAAGGCAAGATAAGTATGCTTTGGAGGCAGGTATTCAAACCTGAAAATGTAGATGCATCTAAAATGGTAAAACAGGAAGGCGTAGAAGTTTTATCCCCAACTTGGTTTAACATAATAAATGAAAATGGAGATATGAAAAGTATAGCAAATAAGGAATATGTAAAGTGGGCACATGAAAATGGTTATGAAGTATGGCCACTAGTGGCGAATCCTTTTGCTAATAAGGAAATGACTCATATAGCTTTAATAAATACGAATACAAGAGAGAAAATAATACGACAGATACTCTCATATGCGGCTTTGTATGATTTGGATGGAATAAACATTGATTTTGAAGGACTTAAACCTGAGAGTGGTGAATATTTCATACAATTTCTACGAGAGCTTGCACCTTATATGAGTGAGCAGGGGTTAGTACTGAGTGTAGATGTGTACATGCCCTCAATATGGACAACATTTTACAATAGGACGGAAATTGCCAAAATAGCAGATTACATATGCGTAATGGCGTATGACGAGCATTGGTCGACTTCGCCAGTGAGTGGATCTGTTGCATCAGCTGATTGGATTGAGGAAGGGATAATAAATACTTTAGTTGAAGTACCAAAAGAAAAAATAATAATGGGAGTCCCTTTTTATACAAGGCTTTGGACGGAAAAGGATGGGGTGCTTGTAGACAAACCAAAAGCGATGAATATGGAAAATGCTAAACAATTATTAAACGAAAATAAAGCGGCGATAACCTGGCTACCAGAAGACGGACAATATTATGGAGAATATACAGTAGATGGTTTAACTTATAAAATATGGCTTGAAGATGAAAAATCTATAGAAGAGAAGTTAAACATAGTAAATAAATATGAATTAGCAGGTGCAGCATTTTGGAAAGATGGTATGGAAAAGGATAGTATACGAGGAATAATTAAGGAAAAGTTATGGGTGACTGATAAAACCCAATATACTAAATAAAAACTTTAAGCAAATTTGCTTGAAGTTTTTATTTAGTATATTAGGTTTGCTGTCGATAATATATAGGTAAGATATAATATGGGAGGTGAAATATATGGTATCTAATGTAGCAAGCATGCAAAATTTAAGTATGGAAATGGTTGATGTAAATGAAATGAGAGAGTTAGGTATGGAAGTAGATAATATAGTAAAGGCAGTAGTTACAGAAATAAATGGAGATAAGATAAAGATAAAGTTTGAAAATGAAAATCTACCCGATCAAGAAATAAGTGCAAAAGAACTAAAAGTCTCAACTCTTGATATAAAGGTGGGAGACAAAGTCTTTTTTGAAGTTAAAACAGTAAACAAAAATAAGGTAGAGCTAAAACCAATTAAAATAAAAACTGATGTAATAGATAATAGAAATACAATGCGTGTGGACATGCTGAAGTCAATGTTATCTAAAATTAATATTGATATAACCAAAGAAAGCATGCAAATTGCTGATGAAATTGATAAAAATGATATGGAAATTACTCAAAAGACTTTTGCTCAAACACAAACTTTAAAAAACGATATAAGCAAAATAGTAAACAACATTACAAAGAATAAAATTGAAATATTAAGGAAAAATGAGATATCACTAGATAAAGTAACGATGGAAATATTAGTTGAAAATTTGAAAGAAGCGTATTCAGGTAAGGATATTGAGGTGAAAAATCTAGAGGTCAAAGTGGAGAAGTCATTTTATAATAAAATAAAAGTTGCTGAAGAAAGTACCACTGATATGAAGAATAATATAAAAACAATATTAGAAAATAATGACTTGCCAGAAACAAAGGAAAATGTAAAATATATAAGAAATATTTTAAATCAATTATCAGAGGTTAAGGAAATAAAGCAAGCAGATATATTAGAGATAATTAAAAGAGACGATAACATTACACTTGAGGGTCTATATAAAGCCAAATACACATCAGGGAGCCAGACTGCCAGCGGGTTAAAGAGGAAGGAAAAGATAGATGAAATCCTCAATATTGATGCAGAAATTGCAAAAATACTTAATGCACAAAATATAGAAGCAAATAGCGATAACAAGGCACTTGCAAAGGCCTTTTACAATAATGGTATAGACATTATAGCTGATAATATAAAAGAATATAAAATTATAGAAAATTCGGTAAGAAATATTGATGAAGTAAAGGTTATAGATGAGGCGATAAGAAATATAAAAACGGGGAGTAAAAATATTTATTTAGATGAAAATATTGAAAAATTAAATAATGAGAAGATGCAACAAAAACTAATGACTATAAAAGAAAGTATTGAAAATGTTGATATAAGTGATATAAAAAGGGTTATTGAAAAAAGGCAAACAATTAATATAAAGAATATAGTTAACGAAGGTAAGATATCTGAGAACACAATAACTAGTATACTTAATAATCCACAGATAGATATAAAAGCACTAAAGGTTAAGCTACAGATGGAAGAAATAAGGCTGAAACTTACAGTTGAGGCGGCTATGAAGCTAAAAGATAAAGGAATAAATATAGAGACGGACCCAATAAAAAAAGTAGTAGATGAATTAAAAAGAATGGAAGAACAGGTAGATATAATTATAGGAGAACAAAAAATAACTGTAGATATAGGGAAAGCTGATACAATGAAAACCTTATATGAAAAAATTGATATATTAAAAACCAGAGACATGGATACATACGCAAATGCTATAAAAAATAAGATATTTTTAAATATAGAAAATCTATCAAATGAAATTCTAAATAATAGTAATAAAATGGAAAAAATGGTGGAAAATTCTAATAATTATGTTGATAACTATGAAAAAAATGGAAAAGAAGCGGAAAATGGAAAAAGTATCCACAACATGGAGAAAATAATAAATTCTATGCTAAATGCATATGAAGAGGCAGAAACTAGGCCAAATATAAGGTATGGAGATAGCGTAAAGAAGATTGAAAATCAAATTGAGAACTTGCTTAAGAGTCAAAATATAGATGCTAGTGAAATAAATGTAAAGTGTAGTAAGATTTTGATTAAAAATAATATGGAAGTGAATAACGAAAATATAGAGGCAATAAAAGTTTGTGAAAACAAGGTACAAGCCGTGACGAGAGGATTGCATCCAGTTATTTCATTAGACATGATAAGTCAAAATAAAAATCCAATAGAGATGCATTTAGATGAAGTTATCCAGTATATAGGGGATTTTAACGGTAAGTATGGACTAGACACACAAGAAACTTTATATGATTCAATAGCGACCATGGAAGAGAAAAAAACAATAAATTTGGAACAGAAAGATGCACTAATTTCAATATACAAGGCTATGAATAAAATAAATAAAGCTGGAGATGTAGCTGTAGGACTGGCAATAAAAAAAGACATTTCTTTAACTATCAATAATCTCCTAGAAGCGACTAAATATATACAAACTACTAAAGTAAATGATGAGAATATAAATATGACGATTGATGATAATTTTGGAATTCTTTCTGAGATTAAAAATAATGAAAAAAGCATTATGGGTAAAATACAACGAATATTAGATGACGCTGATTTTGGATTTACAAAGGATAATAAAAACCTCATACAGGCTATGGAAAATGTCGAATTGGATACAAACAATGAAAATATATATAAGGCGTATAATGCAAAAAGCATATTAAATGAACTTAAGAAGCTTGCCACTCCAGAAAAGCTACAACATATAATTAGCAATAACTTAAATATAAATAATACTCCTATAGGCGAAATTGTTGAAAAATTGAAGGAAGCAACTGTTGAGAAAACGAGAGATTTTGGGTATAGTGATGAAAAGATAAATAAATTTTTGAAAGATATAGAAGGCTTAGAGGGAACAAGTGAAAATGTTCTATACGCACTTAAAAAATATGATATAAAGTCAACAATAAACAATATAAATTTATTGAAAAAATTTGAGAAAGACTTTAATTTCTTATCAAAAGAGTATAAAGAAATCGACAATGTTATAAAAAATGAAAATTTAGAGACAAAAACAATGTTTAGAGATAACTTAAATAATTTAAAAGATAAACTCTTAGGTAAAAGAAAAAATGATAATAGCATAGACAATCTAGAATCCATTAAACAAGAGTATTCAAGTAAAGAGGGCAAAAGTAATGATACTTTAATAAATAAAATAGAAAAAACGCAAGAAATCTTAAAGGCAGCTCAGAACATCCATAAACAAGATGAGTTTTATCAGATACCCATATATCTAGGAGATAGACTTACAAATTTAAATATATATATGTATAATGATAAAAATCAAAATCAAGATTCAGGCAGTAAAAACGAAAAAAATGTTTTAGTTTCCATGGATACAGAAACGCTTGGAGATGTAAGTATAGACATAAAAATAAAGGCAAGAGCTGTGGAGATAAAAATAAATGCTGAAAATAAGCAAGACAGAGAGTTTGTAAGACAAAATCTTGGAGAGTTGCAAAGAATCATTCAAGAACTGGGATACAAAACCGATAAAATATCTTGGCAAAATCAAAAATTAACAAATCCTATATTTAATGAAATAAATAATGAAATAAGAAAATATAAAAATAGCAAATATGAAGAAACTGTTTAGGGAATGTATAATTAATTTCTTTGGGTTTAATTCCCCGTCGGCTTGCCGCGGGGAGATTCATTCTTGAAATATCTGTTTCGCTCAGGATGATAGAATGAGCAAAATCAAACAATATCCATAACTGTTAGGAGTTGATTCTTATGATGACAGAACAAGAAAAACCGATGGATAAAAAAAATACAGATGAAAAAATGTATGAATTAATAATAAGTCTAGTGAAGTTTATGGACACTGTGGATAAAAAAATAAAAAATGATATTAAGCAAACTTGAAAAATGGTCGATAAATAATTTAGAAAATAAAAACTTATAAAATTGTGCGTTGTACGGTAAAAAGTTAAGTACAAACTTCTTACATTGTGCAATGCAATTAACCGGGGGTGCAAGTATGAAAATAAATAATAATATTCCAGCTTTAAGATCATTACATTTATTAGATGTTACAAATTCAGCTTTGGACAAGACATTAGAAAAGTTATCATCAGGTAAAAGGATTAATCGTGCAGCAGACGATGCGGCAGGACTGGCAATAGCACAAAAAATGGACACGCAAGTAAGAGGTTTAGAAATCGCTACTAGAAACTCTAATGATGGTATAAGTTTAATACAAACTGCAGAAGGATCTCTTACAGAAGTTCATTCAATGTTACAGAGGATAAGAGAGCTATGTATACAAGCGTCGAATGGAACTTTATCAGCTGATGATAGGGATTCAATAAATAACGAAGTAGTTCAGTTGAAAGAAGAAATCGGAAGAATCGCTGATACAACTGAATTTAATGAGATGAAATTATTAAATGGAGATATAGATAGAAGAGCGTTCTCAACAAACTCAAATGTAGCTGATATAGTTGCAATGAGCGATACTGTTAATCCAGCAAATTATAGTTTTGAGGTAACACAAAGTGCCACAAAAACAAAGGATACGGGAGGAGCAGTAACATTATTTGATGGAACCGGAAATTCGACTTTAGCAGGATACATAAATATAAATGGTGAACAGATTTATATAGAATCAGGAGAGTCTTCAGAAACCGTTTTCGCTAAAATTAGAAACTTGGCAGATACAGCAGGAGTGAATGCCACAACAGTATCACCTTTCGGAAATAGTAAAACTATAACACTAGAAGCACAATTATTTGGAGAAAAAGAAATATCAGTTACGGGAGACACTGATCTTATAGAAGGGCTTGGGCTTGATTCTGTTCATTTTAATCCTAATACAGAAGGAGAATATAAAAAGGTTAGTAATTTAGGTATATCAATAGGTGCTTTAGATGGGGATGTACTGGTAAATGGAATAGAAGTTAATTTTTTAAATACGGATACAACAGCAGATATTCTGGATAAATTAAAAGCAAAAAACATACCTGGTGCAGAATTTGCTTTAGATTTAACGGGAGTAGATAGTATAATAGTTATGTCAACAAAGCCTCTAGTAATTGAGGCGAAAACAGCAGGGGCTGGAGATGTAGCTGTAGCAGCAGATTTATCATCACTAGCATCAGGGACTGCACTTAGTTCATCATCAGTAAGATGTGTACCAGAAGACAATATAGATACAACAGCTACTATTCTAGGTGGAGTGGCACCAGCGGGAGCTGATATTGAGATAATGGTAAATGGTACATCAGCAGGAGCTTACCATTTTGCCGCAAATTTAGACTTAAGCATTCCAGCAAATTTAGAGACATTGGTTGGAAATTTAAATCAACTAGCAGTTCCAAATACTACATTTACATTAGATGAAACTGGCAGTAAATTGATATCTTATAATACAAACGGAGATACTGTTACATTAGTTCCATCGGATAATGGAGATACAGATGATGTTGATGCTGCAGGATTTTTAGGATATTCTAATTCATCAGTGTCTGTACAAACAGGTTTTGGAAATAAAGGACATAGTATAGAAGTTAATCCTACTAACATAGTGTTTGACAATCCAAGTACGGCAGCAATTGAGGGATTTCCTATTGGGACAACTGTTACAACAAGTGGGAAGAAAATTGTATTTGAAGGATCAGAGGGATTCCAATTAACTTTACAAGGTGGAGATGTTCCAGGAAATGTAACTGTTAATATACTAGAGACGGGACCACTTGATTTACAAATCGGAGCAAATGAAGGACAATTTATGGCAATAAGAATACAAAACTTGTCACCGGAAGCTTTAGGAATTGAAGACTTAAACCTAAGCACATCAACTTTAGCACAAGATGCAATAACAATAATAGATAAAGCAATAAACACAATATCAAGTGTTCGTTCAAAGCTTGGGGCTTTCCAGAATAGATTGGAACATACGATACAGAGCTTAACAGTTGCATCAGAAAATATGATTGCATCATTATCACGTATAGAAGATGCAGACATGGCATTTGAAATGTCAGAATATACGAAACAAAATGTATTAGCACAAGCAGGTACATCGATGCTTGCACAAGCAAATCAAAGACCACAATCGATATTACAATTGTTACAACAATAATGGGGGGTGAAATATCTTGGAAGGTATGACAGTAAGAATAGCTGGAGCGACGCCATCAGAATTATTAGTTATTACATATGATATAACCATTGATTCTATAGATAATGCAATTAAAGCTTTAAAAGAAAACAACGAAAAGCAATTTAGAAGATACATAAATAAATCTCAAAATCTTACAAGAGAATTAATGAACACTCTGAATATGTCATATGAGATTTCAATAAGCTTATTATCTCTCTATCGATTTGTGAATGAATTGTTAGTAAAAGGTTCTGTAAAAAAAAGTGATAAATATCTTCTCGAAGCGAAAAAAGTACTTAACATATTACTTGATGGGTGGAAGACTGTTAGTCAAACACAAAGGAAAATACAGAAACCGGTTGTAGACAATGCTCAGAGATTAGTAGCAGGTCTTACATATGGAAAAGGAAGTTTGAATGAATCTGTGATGAATAATGGGGTTAATAGAGGGTATACAGCATAAAAAAAGTCAAGCCAAAGCGGCTTGACTTTTTTAAGTCCTCCCCCTGCGAAGGGGGAGCTAGAGGGGTAAGAGTGTTTGGAATGAATTGTTTCTTTTCTTTTTGAAAGACCAAAAAGAAACAAAAAGTCTTTAACCTTTGTAATAAAAATTTTGCTTAAAGGTGTTTACAAATGGAAAAAATTATATTATAATAAACAATAGTTTTACAAGTAAATGTATTGGATACATTGCAATTGAAAAGAAATTTTGTGTTTTGAGCACAATGAAAGGGTGATAATTAATGACAAGCAAATTAGAAAACTTAGAAAAAGGCGTTGCAAAATTAACTATAGAGGTTGATGCTAAAAGATTTGAAGAAGGACTTAAATATTCATTTAGTAAAAATAAATCACATTTTAAGATTGATGGATTTAGGAATGGGAAAGCACCAAGGAGTATCGTGGAAAAAATGTATGGAGTGCAGGTGCTATATGAGGATGCTGTAGATTACTTATTGCCAACAGAATATGAAAGCGCAGTGCGTGAACACAAATTGCAAGTAGTATCAAGACCTGATATAGATATTGTACAAATAGGAAAAGAACAAAATCTTATAGTTACGGCTGTTGTTACTTTAAAACCAGATGTAATTTTAGGGGATTATAAAGCTGCTGTAATAGAAAAGGTAAGTGAAGAAGTTACGGATGAAGAGGTAAATGAAGAAGTGCATAAAGTTGCAGAGGGTAATGCAAGACTTGTAACTGTAGAAAATAGACCAGCACAAATGGGGGATATATTAACTATAGATTTTGAAGGATTTGTAGATGATGTAGCATTTGAAGGCGGAAAAGCAGAAAATTACGAGATTACAATAGGATCAAAAACTTTTATAGATACATTTGAAGATCAGTTAGTAGGTAAAAATACAGGGGATAATGTGGAAGTAAATGTATCTTTTCCTGAAAACTATACAAGTGAAGATTTAGCAGGGAAAAAGGCAATATTTAAAGTAGTGATAAACGAAATAACAGAAAAAGAATTACCGGAGATAGATGATGACTTTGCGCAAGATGTTTCAGAATTTAATACATTAGATGAATATAAAAGCGGTATAAGAAGTAGAATACAAGAAGAGAAAAAAGAAAGTGCAAAAGTTGAAAAAGAAAATAGAGCAATAAGAAAAGTTGTAGAAAGTGCAAAAATGGATATACCAAAAATTATGATAGAAAACCAAACGGATAAGTTAATTCATAATTTTGAAATGAGAATAAAACAAAACGGTTTAACACTAGAACAATATTTACAATTTTCAGGACAAAATATGAACTCAGTTAGAGAAAGTTTGAAGAATGAGGCAGAAGAACAAGTAAAAACTTCTTTGGTTCTTGATGCAATAGTTACAGAAGAAAAGATAACTGTAACAGAAGAAGAATTTGAAAAGAAATTAGAAGAGTTAGCAACTTCTATGAAATTTGATATCAGTAAAGTAAAAGAAGGACTTCTAGGAGAAAGAAGAGAAGAATTCGAAGATGAAATAAAACTTCAAAAAGCTGTAGAATTAATTGTGAACTTAGCGAAAGAAGAGTAAAAAATAGTCCAAATATATTTGGGAACTATAGAGGGGGATAATGCTAATGAGTTTAGTACCTATGGTAATTGAACAAACTAATAGAGGCGAGAGATCGTATGATATATTTTCGAGATTGTTAAAAGACAGGATAATTATGCTAAGTGATCAGGTGAATGATGTTACTGCAAGCTTGGTAGTGGCGCAGCTATTGTTTTTAGAAGCAGAAGATCCAGAAAAAGATATATATTTGTATATAAATAGTCCAGGTGGTTCTGTAACTAGTGGATTTGCCATATATGATACGATGCAATATATAAAATCAGATGTTGCGACTATATGTGTAGGAATGGCAGCGAGCATGGGAGCATTTTTACTTGCTGGTGGGCAAAAAGGAAAAAGATTTGCACTTCCAAACTCAGAAATAATGATACATCAACCACTCGGTGGCATGGAAGGTCAAGCTACAGATATGGAGATAGCGGCAAAACATATTTTAAGGACGAAAGAGAAGTTAAACAGTATATTAAGTGAAAGAACAGGTCAATCAATCGAAAATATAACAAAGGACACAGATCGAAATAATTTTATGACAGCAGAAGAAGCAAAAGATTATGGAATAATAGATAAGATATATTTTAAGAAGGAATAAGCTTTAGGATTTCATTGCAGAAGCTATGGTGAGGGTGTTATAAAACGAGGTTTCTTAATTTGGAAATCTACTAAATAATTATTATATGACAAAAGGAAGGTGACAAAGAATATGATAAATAAATTTGAAGAAGGAAGGAATATACATTGTTCGTTTTGCAGTAAGACTCAAGACCAAGTTAAACGTCTTATAGCTGGACAAGATGTATATATCTGTGACGAGTGCATAAAGGTATGTAAAGAAATTGTTGATAAGCAAATATATGATTATGAAACAAAAGATCAAATACAAAATCTTTTAAAACCAAAAGAAATAAAAAATATTTTAGATGAGTATGTAATAGGGCAAGATGAAGCAAAAAAAGCACTTGCAGTGGCAGTGTATAATCACTATAAAAGAATATTTTTTGTAGATGCAAGCAACAAATGTGAACTTCAAAAGAGTAATATACTTTTGGTAGGTCCTACGGGATCAGGTAAAACATATCTTGCACAAACTTTAGCAAAAATGCTCAATGTTCCATTTGCAATAGCTGATGCAACATCACTAACAGAAGCAGGTTATGTAGGTGAGGATGTAGAAAATATCTTGCTTAGACTTATACAAGCTGCTGATTTTGATATAGAGAAGGCAGAAACAGGAATAATATATATTGATGAAATAGATAAAATATCAAGAAAGTCAGATAATCCATCGATAACAAGAGATGTAAGTGGTGAAGGTGTCCAACAAGCTTTACTTAAGATTTTAGAAGGAACAGTTGCTTCAGTTCCACCACAAGGTGGAAGAAAACATCCGCATCAGGATTTCTTGCAAATAGATACATCGAATATATTATTTATATGCGGTGGTGCTTTTGAGGGACTAGAAAAAGTAATTGATAAAAGAACAGATAATAGTGGAATGGGATTTGGGATCGAAGTAAAATCAAAGAAAGATAAGAAGGTTGGAGAATCATTTAAAAAAATGCTCCCAGCTGATTTACTAAAATATGGATTGATACCAGAATTTGTTGGAAGAATACCAGTTATTGTAGCTCTTGATGATTTGGATAAAGAAACACTAATGAAAATAATAAGAGAACCTAAAAATGCAATAGTAAAACAATACGAAGCTTTACTTAAAATGGATGATGTAGAATTAGAATTCACAGATGAAGCCATAAGTGCGATAGCAGATAAGGCTTTGGAGAGAAATACAGGAGCAAGAGGACTTAGATCGATAATTGAAAGTGTGATGATGAATACAATGTTTGATATACCATCAACAGGAAATGTAGAAAAGTGTATCATAACAAAAGAAGTTGTCGAAGGAATTAAATTGCCAGAGTTAATAATAAATGAAAACAAAAAGCAAAGTGTTAGGAAGATGAAAACAAAGATAATAAATCATAACGAAACAGCATAGCAAAAACTTCAAGCAGATGCTTGAAGTTTTTTCATAAACAAAGAAAGTTCTTCTTTTTTATTATTAGAGTAATAACTGATGTTTACAATTAAGAGTTATAATGTTAAAAATATAAGCAATATTATGTAAAATATTGACTTGAAGCAGAAAAAAGTATATAATCTGATAAGAGGTAGTAATTAATTAATCCACACACTAACTGAATGGGAGGGAAATTATGAAAAAACTAGGGGAATTAATATGTATGTTACTAATAGCGATAACTTGTAGCATTAGCTTGTCTCATGCCGCAACGGATTCCGAACTAATAAAAGAGGTAAGTGATAAAATAACTTTTTATAAGAGCATGCTTACGGGAGATATAACAACTGATGTCAGAGACGCAGTAGCAGCATTGGAAAGTAAAGTAAATTTGATATCGGATTATACTGAAAAGACAAAATTAATGGAAAAAGTTTTAGAATTGAAGAACAAAATGAATGATATACTGACAGGAAAAGATTTAGAAACAATTGCTAAAAGTATTAAGTTTGTATTTGAGAATGGAGAGTTATATTTATCACTACCAGATACTTCGTCAAGGTATACATATAATGTATTGGTGGAAAATACTGACTTGGGTGTTCGAATGCTAAGTATTAAAGCAAAACAAAATGAAAAGATAACGCTTCCTACTATAAGTAAAGCCACAAGTTTAAAATATACTGTGGAAATATTATATGGCTCAGTAATAAAAAACACGGCAACTGGAGTATTTAAATTTACAGATACACAAGCACCAAAAATAACAGCTATTTATGTACTTAATAACAAATTATATATAAAAGCAACAGATAATTACAGATTTGCAGATAAAAGGTATATATATATTATTGGAGATCAAACATATGAAACGGATTCATACTATGAAATAGATGAATACCCAACAGCGGTAAAGGTACAAGTAAAGGATTTATTAGGAAATGCTAGTAGTCCGTATTCAGTAAATGTAATCCAAGATGCAAAAGTATATTTTGGAGATGCATCTAATGCAATAGATGAGGATATAGATGATGCAAGAGAATCGGAAATAACTACTAATAAATACTTTAAGAATATAGTTATAGGGGAATATGGTAAAGAATTATATTATTATGATGCATTTGGAACATTTCTAAAGAAAAAGGTTGGCAACTCATATCGTGAAGCAGATGTTACACCTACTTCAACATTAACAATAAATAAAATAAAAAAGAGCGTGTTATTAAATAAAGAAGGAGTATTCGAATTAAAATTTAAAAATGTCAAAGATAATGCAATAATATCTACATATGTAGTTGTGGGAGATAAAGATGACAAAATAGAAAGTTATTATGCAGCTGTAAGAGATAATTTACCAAGTTATACAACAACAGACTCTATTACACTTAAAAATTATATAGAACTTATTCCAAAAAGCAAATACGGTACTAGTGTATTGGATGGTAAATATATTGTTATAATGGTAGACGATATTGCATATTCAATTAATAGTTCAATTAAGCTTACAAATAAAAGTAGTTGGAATATATATATATATAATTTAGCAACTGGAGAAGTTATAGAACACGAATTATATTATAAAAAATTAGTAAAAAGAGTGGAAACACTTAACGATATAAAAAGTCACTGGGCAAGAAGCAGTATAGTAAGCTTGATAGAAAAAAATGTAGTTGCTGGTTATTCGGATTTGACATTTAAACCGGACAATAAAGTAACTGTTAAGGAATTTATAGCTATGTTAAACAGGCTGAATCCAAATAAGAGTAGACAAACGATTAATCCGTATGATATAGGATTGTCAAGAGATGACTGGGCTTATTATGAAATTAAAAATGTATTATCGAAAGTGGATTATTCGGCAATACATCGCTCAGGGCTTATGAATAAATATGATTATCCAATTACGAGAGAAGAAGTAGCGTTATTGGTTGCAAATTATTATCAAATTTTAGAAAAGCCTACAGATAAGTACTATAGTGATTTGACACAAAGTGCATATTCAGATGAAATACAAAAACTTATTGCAAATGGAATACTTAATGGTTACAATGATAATACAGTAAAACCATTCAATGAGTTAACGAGAGCTGAGGCGGTAACAATATTAGGTAGAATTAAGAATTAATAGGTCTTTTGTGTGTTTTTTGGGATGGTTCCTTCTGTTGAGGAATCGTCTTTTTAATTACCACGATAAAATATTCCTTTGCAATAAAGGAATATTTTGTATAAATTCTATGAAATTTTAACAAAAATTGCTTGACTGCCTTGCCATTTTATGTTATTATAGTAAAATGTACTCGTTTGCTCGTAGTGAATACGAGAATGTATAAAATTTCCACAAAATGAAAAATATTACAATAATTAAAATTAAGGAGTGGAATGTTAATGGAAAAAATTCGCATCAAACCTGTGAAAACTGGCAATGTAACAAGGATGTCATATATAAGAAAAGAAGAAGTTGTGGATACGCCAGATTTTATAGAAATTCAAAAACAATCTTACGAATGGCTAGTTGAAGAAGGACTTAAAGAAGTTTTTAAAGATATAAATCCTATAATTGACTACAATAATAATTTGGTATTAGAGTTTTTGGATTTCCAAATTGAAAAGGATAAAATTAAGTATAATATTGAAGATTGTAAAGCAAGAGACATGACTTATGCAGCTCCACTAAGAGTTAAGGTGCGTTTGTTAAATAAGGAAACTCAAGAAATAAAGGAACAAAATATTTTCATAGCAGATTTTCCACTAATGACTGAAAACGGTTCTTTTATTATAAATGGTGCAGAACGTGTTATTGTAAGCCAATTAGTAAGGTCGCCGGGAATATATTATAATATAGATCATGATAAATTAGGAAAACAATTAATAACAGCAACAGTTATACCTAATAGAGGAGCTTGGCTTGAATATGAGACTGACTCGAAAGATGTTTTTTATGCAAGAGTAGACAGAACCAGAAAATTACCGGTTACATGTCTTATTAGAGCTTTAGGTGTAAATACAGATGAAGAGATAAAAGAATTATTTGGTGAAGATCCTAAGATACTTGCAACACTTGAAAAAGATGTTTCAAAAACAAGAGAAGAGGGTCTTATTGAGATATACAAAAAACTAAGACCAGGTGAACCGCCTACTGTAGATAGTGCAGAAAGTTTGTTTACAAATATGATGTACGATGATAGAAGATACGACCTTGCTAAAGTGGGGAGATATAAATTTAACAAAAAACTTGCTCTAAAAAACAGAGTAGTAGGTTTTAAAATTGCAGAAACTGTTGCAAGCCCACTTACAGGGGAAATTATTATAGAAGAAAATCAAGTTATCACTGAAGAAATAGCTGATGCAATTCAAGACTCGGGTATACATTCTTTTGGTATATTTGCTGATGACAGAATCGTAAAGATATTATCAAATATGACTGTAGATGTAAATAAGTATTTAGATATAGATGTAAAAGAGTTAAGTGTAAAAGGAAGGGTATATTTGCCTGCACTTAAAGATTTAATTGAAAAGAACAAGGATAAAGACAAAAACGAGATAAATGAAGCAATAATGAACAATATGAAAGCATTGTTACCTATACACATAACGGTAGAAGATATTTTGGCTAGTATAAATTATACAATGCATTTAGAATATGCTATAGGAATACCAGACGATATTGACCACTTAGGAAATAGAAGAATAAGATGTGCTGGTGAGTTGCTGCAAAATCAAATAAGAATTGGATTGACCAGAACTGAGAAGGTTATACGTGAAAGAATGAATTTACAAAACATAGAAATTATTACGCCACAAGTACTCATAAATACTAAGCCTATTTCGGCATCAATAAAAGAGTTTTTTGGTAGTTCACAATTATCACAATTCATGCAACAAAACAACCCACTTGATGCACTGACACACAAGAGAAGATTGTCAGCACTAGGGCCAGGGGGATTATCAAGAGAAAGAGCTGGATTTGAAGTACGGGACGTTCACTATACACATTTTGGTAGAATGTGTCCAGTTGAAACACCAGAAGGTCCAAACATCGGTCTTATTAACTCGCTTGCAATATACGCAAGAATTAATGAATATGGATTTATAGAAACACCTTATAGAAAAGTGGATAAAACACAAGCTGAACCAAGAGTAACAGTAGAAATTGCTTACTTCACGGCGGATGAAGAAGAAAAATTTGTAGTTGTCCAAGCCAATGAACCACTAAATACAGATGGAACATTTAAAAATGAAAAAGTAACTGGACGATATAAAAAAGAAGAGTTTATTGAGTTAAGTAGATATAAAGCAGATTTAATGGAAGTATCGCCACAACAAATGTTTTCAGTTGCAACAGCAATGATTCCTTTTCTTGAAAACGACGATGCGAACCGTGCACTCATGGGTTCAAACATGCAACGTCAATCAGTTCCACTTATAAAAACAGAGTCTCCTATAATAGGTACAGGTTTAGAATACGATGTAGCGATAGATTCTGGAGTAGTAATAGTTGCAAAAGAAGAGGGTGTTGTTACAAAAACATCTGCTAACGAAATAATAATAAAAAATATTAATGGACAATACGATAAATATGAATTGTTGAAGTTTAAGAGAAGTAATCAAACAAACTGTATAAATCAAGTTCCTATTGTAGACAGAGGCCAAAAAGTTAAAAAAGGCGAAGCAATTGCGGATGGACCATCTACAAAAAATGGAGAGATTGCATTAGGTAAAAACATATTGATTGGATTTATGACTTGGGAAGGTTATAACTATGAGGATGCTATATTGCTTAATGAAAAACTAGTTCAAGATGATGTTTATACATCAATTCATATAGAAGAATACGAGATGCAATCAAGAGATACAAAACTAGGACCTGAAGATATTACAAGAGATATTCCGAATATTGGTGATGACGCCATACGTGATCTAGATGATAAGGGAATAATAAGAATTGGGGCAGAGGTATTGCCGGGAGATATATTAGTTGGTAAGGTGACTCCAAAAGGTGAAACAGAGCTTACAGCAGAAGAAAGATTACTTCGCGCAATATTTGGAGAAAAAGCTAGAGAAGTTAGAGATACTTCACTAAGAGTTCCACATGGTCAATCAGGTATAATACTTGATGTGCATGTTTTTACAAAAGAAAATGGAGACGAGTTGCCACCAGGTGTAAATGAAGTTGTTAGAGTTTACATTGCTCAAAAGAGAAAGATATCTGTTGGGGATAAAATGGCTGGTAGACATGGTAATAAAGGTGTTGTTTCGAGAGTATTACCGTCAGAAGATATGCCATATCTTCCAAACGGAAGGGCACTTGATATAGTTCTTAACCCACTTGGGGTTCCATCACGTATGAATATTGGTCAAGTACTTGAAGTTCATTTAGGACTTGCAGCAAAAGCCCTCGGAATAATGGTTGCGACTCCAGTATTTAATGGAGCAAAAGAAGGGGAAGTAGTTCAGACACTGGAAATTGCTAACGATTATGTAAATACTGAATGGAAAGACTTTGAAGATAAATGGAAAGATAAATTAGATGAAGGATTTTTCAATCATTTAGATAAAAACAAAGCTCATAGGGAAGAGTGGAAAGATGTCCCAATTAACACAACAGGTAAAATAATGCTTAGGGATGGAAGAACTGGAGAAGAGTTTGATAATCCTGTAACTGTAGGATATATGCATTATCTAAAATTACATCACTTGGTAGATGATAAAATACATGCTCGTTCGACTGGTCCATATTCACTTGTAACTCAACAACCACTTGGAGGAAAAGCACAATTTGGTGGTCAGAGATTTGGTGAGATGGAAGTTTGGGCGCTTGAAGCTTATGGTGCTGCTTATACACTTCAAGAACTTCTTACTGTAAAATCTGACGATGTTATAGGACGTGTTAGAACTTATGAAGCTATAGTAAAAGGAGAAAATATTCCAAAACCAGGAATACCTGAGTCATTTAAGGTTCTTTTAAAAGAATTACAGGCACTATGTCTTGATATAACAGTATATGATAAAGATCGTGAGTTTGATATAAGAGAGTCTGTAGAAAATGATGATATAGAAGAAACATTTTTTGAACATGAATCTGAAAAGAAGAGAAATAACGACAGTGATAATGATGATGACGAATTGTACTCAGTTCAATATATAACTTCTGAAGAACTTGCTACGGAATCAGATGATATAAATATTGTTGACGAGAAAGATTTATTTTAGATATCAGGTATAAATGATCGCCCTCTTGATTTAGAGGGAGTCGGAGAGAGTTCTATGTTTGAAGAAAGAACTCACACTAACCCTCTTTCAAAAAGAGAGGGGACTAAATTAAAGGAGTGGAATTCGGATGTCTAATGCAACAAGAAAATATTCAAGCTCATTTGATATAATGAAGATAAAGTTAGCGTCACCTGAAAAAATTAGGGAATGGTCAAAAGGTGAAATAAAAAAACCAGAAACTATTAACTACAGAACACTAAAACCAGAGAGAGATGGATTATTTTGCGAACGTATATTTGGGCCCACAAAAGACTGGGAATGTTTTTGTGGAAAGTATAAGAGAGTAAGATATAAAGGTGTTGTGTGTGATAGATGTGGCGTTGAAGTAACCAAATCTAAGGTTAGACGCGAGAGAATGGGGCATATTGAGCTTGCTGCACCAGTTTCACACATATGGTACTTTAAAGGTATACCTAGTAGAATGGGACTTTTGTTAGATTTAACTCCAAGAGCACTCGAAAAGATATTATATTTTGCCTCTTATATAGTTGTAGATCAGGGAAATACAAGACTTGATTATAAGCAATTACTATCAGAAAATGAGTATAGAGAAGCAATAGAAGCTTATGGCGAAAAAGCTTTTAGAGTTAGCATGGGAGCAGAAGCAATAAAAGAACTTTTACAAAATATTGATCTGCAAAAAGAATTTGATGAATTAAGAACTGGATTACGTACTTCAAGTGGGCAAAAAAAGTTGAGGATTATTAAGAGACTAGAAGCCGTTGAAGCTTTCCTTGAATCTAAAAACAAACCGGAATGGATGATTATGGATGTGGTTCCAGTTATACCTCCAGAACTTAGACCAATGGTACAACTAGATGGTGGTAGATTTGCCACATCTGACTTGAACGACTTATATCGTAGAGTTATTAACAGAAATAATAGATTGAAAAGACTTCTTGAGTTAGGGGCACCTGATATTATTGTAAGAAATGAGAAAAGAATGCTACAAGAAGCAGTAGACGGACTTATCGATAATGGTAGACGTGGAAGGCCTGTAACAGGTCCTGGTAACAGACCACTTAAGTCATTATCTGATATGCTAAAAGGAAAACAAGGGCGTTTCCGTCAAAATTTACTTGGTAAAAGGGTTGACTATTCAGGACGTTCAGTTATCGTTGTAGGTCCAGAACTAAAATTCTACCAGTGTGGTCTTCCAAAAGAAATGGCTATAGAATTATTTAAACCATTTGTAATGAGAGAACTAGTAAAAAAAGGAGTCGCTCACAACATAAAATCAGCTAAGAAAATGGTTGAGAGATTACATCCAGAAGTGTGGGAAATATTAGAGAATGTTATTAAAGAGCATCCAGTGTTACTAAATCGTGCACCTACGCTACATAGATTAGGTATTCAAGCTTTTGAACCTATTCTAGTAGAAGGAAAAGCGATAAGACTTCATCCTCTTGTATGTACTGCGTTTAATGCTGACTTTGATGGGGATCAAATGCCGGTTCACGTACCATTATCAGCAGAAGCTCAAGCAGAGTGTAGATTTTTGATGTTATCATCAAATAATTTGCTAAAATTATCTGATGGAGCGCCAGTTGTGGTACCTACACAAGATATGATTCTTGGAGTATACTATATGACTTTAGATAAGAAAGAAGAAAAAGGTGAAGGAAGATACTTTAAAAATGAAGATGAAGTATTAATGGCATATTTTAACCATGAAATATCAATACATTCAAGAATAAATGTCCGTAGAACTATAATAGTTAATGGTATAGAGAAAACAGGATTAATTGATACTACACCAGGTAAAATAGTAATTAATACGGCTATTCCACAGGATATAGGCTATATTGATAGAACAAAAGAAGAAAATATGTTCAAGTATGAAATAGACTTCTTAGTTGATAAAAAGCAATTAATAAAAATAATAGACAAGGCTATTCAAACACATGATTCTATTGAAGTAGTAGAGATGCTAGACGAAATAAAGAATTTAGGGTTTAAATATTCTACACAAGGTGCGCTTACTGTTGCTATATCAGACATGTTAGTACCACCTTCAAAATATGAATTATTAGCTGAAGCAGAAATTAAAATAGAAAAAATTAATTCATTGTATAGAAAAGGATTAATGACTGATAAAGAGAAACATAATCAGGTAATATCAATTTGGGATCAAACAACTAACAAAGTAACAGATGCTCTTATGGACCATTTAGGTGAGTTTAATAATATATCTATGATGGCTAACTCTGGAGCTCGTGGTAGTCGTAGCCAAATAAAACAATTAGCAGGTATGCGTGGTAACATGGCAGATACATCTGGAGAAGTTATAGAATTGCCTATTAAATCAAGCTTTAAAGAGGGACTTAATGTTCTGGAATACTTTATTTCAGCCCATGGTGCTAGAAAAGGTATGGCGGATACAGCCCTTCGTACAGCTGACTCTGGATATCTTACTCGTCGTCTTGTTGACGTATCTCAAGACCTAATTACTCGAGATGATGACTGTTTTGTAAATTCAGAAGTAAAAGGTATTTGGATTAAAGCATTTAAAGATGGAAATGAAGTTATAGAATCTTTAGAAAACCGTATTAATGGAAGATGGTCAATACTAGATGTAGTAAATCCAAGTACTGGTGAAATAATAGTTCCAGCAGATACGATGATAACTAAAAAGATAGCGAATGAAATTGTTAAAGCAGGAATTGATAAAGTTAATATTAGAACTGTATTTACATGTGAGTCTAATAATGGTGTGTGTGCTAAATGTTATGGTTCAGACATGTCATCTGGAAAACCAGTTAAGAGAGGAGAAGCTATTGGTATAATAGCAGCTCAATCTATTGGAGAGCCAGGTACACAGCTTACAATGCGTACATTCCACTCAGGTGGTATAGCAGGTAAAGATATAACACAAGGACTTCCAAGGGTTGAAGAAATCTTTGAAGCACGCAGACCAAAAGGTATGGCTATCATTTCTGAAATAGATGGTATTGCTACACTAAAAGAAACAAATAAAAGAAGAGAAATAATTGTACAAAACGATAAAACAGGAGCTGTTAAGACTTATTTGATACCATATGACTCAAAGATAAAAGTATATGATGATCAAGAGATAACAGCAGGGGAAAGATTAACAGATGGTAGTATTAATCCTCATGATATTCTAGAAATAAATGGACTTGAAGCCGTGCAACAATACATTTTAAAAGAAGTTCAAAAAGTGTATAGCTTACAAGGTGTTGATATAAACGATAAGCATGTAGAGATTATAACTAGACAGATGTTAAGAAAAGTTAAGATTGATGATCCAGGCGATAGCAACTATTTACCAGGAAAGTTTATTGACAGAATAGATGCAATGAACCAAAGCGAGGAGTTATTGGCACAAGGTTTACAGCCTATAATATTTAATAATGTACTTTTAGGTATTACGAAAGCCTCACTTGCAACTGATTCATTCTTATCTGCCGCGTCATTCCAAGAAACTACGAGAGTTCTTACAGAAGCAGCGATAAAAGGTAAAATGGATAATCTTGTTGGATTAAAAGAAAATGTTATATTAGGTAAATTAATACCAGCAGGTACAGGTATGGAAGATTATGAAGGTATATGTGTAAATAAAGCAGAGGAAGAAGTAGAAGAAATAGATGAAAATAGTATGAATAGATATGTGACTAATAACTATTAAATATAATGTAAATATCCTCCTCGCGTTGTTATTATGAGGAGGATATTTATATTATATTTAATAGTTTGGGTTTAATTCCCCGTCGGCTTGCCGCGTTCTTGTCATTGCGAGGAGGTTCTTTCGACGAAGCAATCTCGTTTTTGAAAGATGAGATTGCTTCGCAAAAAACGCTCGCAATGACAACATGATACCCCGTCGGCTTGCTACGGGGAGATTCATTAGTTTGGGTAGGAATATAATTGAAAAGATGAAGAATAAAAAAATTATGAGAACTAAGTAAATTTTTATGATATAATATAAAGCAAAATCATAGAAGTTTTTTTACAGAATAAGAAAAATAAAAAGGGTGGAAGAAATCATGATAAGAGGTATTGGAATCGATATAATAGAAATAAATAGAGTACAGGAAGCGGTTGAGAAGACTAAAGGTTTTTTGGAGAAAACATATACAAAGGATGAGATAGAATATTTCAAATCTAGAAAGATGAAGTATGAGACTGTAGCAGGTAATTTTGCGGGCAAAGAGGCATTTGTAAAAGCAATGGGAACAGGATTTATAGGTGTAGAACCAAAAGATATAGAAATATTGAGAGATGTAAGCGGTCAACCTTATATAAATGTTTTAAAGGAAGAGATAAAAGAATTATTAAAGGATGCAAGGATATTTATAACAATCTCACATTCTCAAAATTATGCAGTAGCAAATGTAGTCATAGAAGAATAGTAATTTTTTGTTAAAGGTAGGAATATATATATTATGGGTGATTTTATTGAAAAGACTTGTTTACATAATCTTTATTTCTATTTTTATGACATCTTGTAGCGGAATCAATGAATATGAACAAGTACATGAAAATATAGTAAGATTAGATAGCTGTAGTTATGAAATGGAGTATAAGGTTATATCAAATAAAAATGAGAACATATACAAAATCAAGGTTACAGCGAATACGAAGGATGGATATATGGTTGAATTCTTGGAGCCAGAAAATATGAAAAGAATAGTAACAAGATATAACGAAGATGAGGCAGAACAGGAAAATACAACTATAAAAGATAAAATAACGATTGTAGATACTGAAAGATTTGATTACAATGTACTAATGTTAAGTAATTTTAAAAAGATTTATATGCAGCAAGATAAGGTTGAAATTAATAAATTAAAAAGTGGAAATTTAAATGTAAATCTTTTTGTTCCAAATGGCAATTATTATTTTAATAAACAGGAAATAATATTTGATGTAAAGGATAAACAACCTATCCAGATGAATATATATAATGAGGATAATCAAAAAACTATTGAAGGAAAGATTTACAATGTACTATTGGAGAAAGATATTTGACAAGTTGGGGTGTATGATATGAACGAAAGAGTAATTGCTGAGATTAACATGAGTAATTTAAAACATAATTTGGGAGAGGTAAGAAAATGTATAAACAATAACACGAAAGTCATGGGAGTAGTTAAAACAAATGCCTATGGTCACGGAATAATTGAAATATCAAAGGGATTAGAAGCTTTTGGTATTGACTCCTTCGGTGTGGCAATAGCCGAAGAAGCCTTGGAGTTAAGGAAAAACGGGATAACTAAGCCAATCTTAATAATGGGATATCTCGAGCAAAATAAGGTTACAGATATAGTGAAAAATGATATAATGCAAACAATATTTAGATATGAAGATGCATTATTAATTTCAGAAGAAGCAAAAAAACAAGATGTAAGTGCAAAGATTCAAATAAAGATAGATACTGGTATGAATAGGATAGGATTTAAGATAAAAAGTGATCTTGTAGATGACTTAAAAAAAATATATGAATTGCCTAATATTATGGTTGAAGGGTTATACACTCATCTTTATGCTGCAGATAAAAAAAATAAGACAATGTCACGCATACAAATAGAAATATTTCAAAATATAATTGTCGAGTTAGAAAAATCAGGATTAAGTATACCAAATAAGCATGTACTAAATAGTGCAGGTGTAATAGATTTAGGTAGAGAGTTTTCTATGGACTTTGTTAGAACTGGTATAATGTTATATGGATTATTTGCATCTGATGAGATAGAAAAAAATAATGCGGATTTGAAACCTGTTATGAGCGTAAAGACAAAAGTAATATTTGTAAAAGAGGTAGAAATAGGTGAAGGTATAAGCTATGGAGCAGACTATATTACAAAAAGAAAAACAATGGTAGCTACTATACCAGTAGGATATGCTGACGGATACAGTAGAAAGCTTACAAACATTGGTCGTGTTCTTATAAAAGGTCAATATGCAAATATCACAGGAAAGGTATGTATGAATCAATTTATGGTTGATGTAACAGACATAAAAGATGTAAATATTGGAGATGAAGTAGTATTATTTGGAGAGCAGGGTGGCAACAAAATAGGGACAGAAGAAATTGCCCAAAAGTGTAATACAATTGAACATGAAATTTTATCTAGAATAAATGATAGAGTAGAGAAAAAATACTTATTTTAAAAAAGAGAGTCAAATGCAACTTGCTCTGTATAAAAATCACTCTAATGACAATAATATAAATGAAAGTGGTACATATTTCATACTGTTTAGGAGTGAAATATCATGAATGTGAGAAGAGGGGATATTTTTTATGCTGACTTGAGTCCTGTAATTGGTTCGGAGCAAGGAGGAGTAAGACCTGTACTTATTATACAAAATGATGTCGGGAATAAGTACAGTCCAACCGTGATATGCGCAGCTATCACATCACAAATTAATAAAGCAAAGCTACCTACACATATTGAGCTAGACTCAGCTAAATACTCTTTGATGAAAGACTCGGTTATATTACTAGAGCAGGTTAGGACTATTGATAAGCTGAGACTAAAGGAAAAGATAGGTCACTTAGAGGAAGAAGTAATGGGTAAAGTTGATAAGTCGCTTCAAATAAGTGTAGGGTTGTAAAAAGGACAGTATATCAATACTGTTCTTTTATATGTGAAGATAACAGATAACAGGTTACAGTTCAGAGGTATTAATGTATAATAGTCCTATGTTGCCATTGCGAGGTACGAAGCAATCTCTCTTTAAAACTTGATTTATAACGATTTTAAAAGAATAAGTACGAGATTGCTTCGCGAAAAGATGCTCGCAATGACAATATGGGGGCTGAACTGTAACGATAATAGATAACAGATATAATTATGTCTGATTACAGTAAAATTTTTTATTTTTACATTGAAATAATTACTTCGAAATGATATACTAAGAATATTATAAAAATGTTAACTGCTATTTGAATATGATTTAAGGAGTGATTAAGTGGGATATTTTCATACAAGAGGGCTTAGGGGAAGTTTGCTCGAAGAAATAATAAATATGACTAATGAAATTTATAGAAAAAAAGGGATAGCTCTCATTCAAAAGATTCCTACTCCGATAAAACCAACAGAGATTGATAAAGAAACTAGAACAATAAGTCAAGGCTATTTTGAACAAAAAAGCACGGTAGATTATATAGGAGTTGCTCAAGGTGTATCTATTTGTTTTGATGCCAAAGAGACAAGTCAAAGTAGCTTGCCACTTCAAAACATACATAAGCATCAAATGGATTTTATGCAAGATTTCGAAAAGCATGAAGGCGTTAGCTTTATACTAGTGTATTTTAAAAAACATACAAAGTATTATTTGCTACCATTCGAAAAATTAAAAAAATATTATGATGAAAAAGAAAATGGTGGAAGAAAGTCAATACCGTATTCTGAATTTGGAGAAGAGCTAGAAATAAAGATAAGTAATAATGCATATGTAAATTATTTAGAGAAACTGAGTGAGATATTAGAAGCGAAAGAATAAAGATTATAACTTCATTCACTACACAAAATAGGAGGACAAATAATGAGTACATATCTTTTTACATCTGAAAGCGTAACAGAGGGGCATCCAGATAAAGTTTGTGATCAAATATCAGATGCAATACTAGATGCGTATATAACAAAGGATAGAAATGCTAGAGTAGCTTGTGAGGTTGCAGTTACAACAGATTTAGTGGTTATTATGGGAGAAATATCAGCAAATTGTGAAATAGATTTAGAGAAGGTCGTAAGGGATACTATAAGAAAAATAGGATATGACAAGGATGAGTATGGGTTTAATGCGAATACCTGTGAAATAATGGTTAGGTTGGGTAAACAATCTCCTGATATAGCAATGGGTGTTGATAATGCAGTGGAAACAAAAGAAAGTACCGAAAAGGAAATTGGAGCTGGAGATCAAGGAATGATGTTTGGGTATGCAAATGACGAGACAGAAGAGTACATGCCACTTGCGATAACATTAGCACATAAAATTGCAAAAAGATTAGCGGATGTACGAAATGAAGGTATTATAAAATATATAAGACCCGATGGTAAAGCACAAGTGACAGTTGAGTACGAAAATGATATACCAAAAAGAATAGATACAATAGTTGTTTCATCACAGCACGAACCTAATATACCAATTGAACAAATAAAAGAAGATATAATAAGGGAAGTAGTAAACTATGTAATACCTAAAAACATGATAGATGAAAACACGAAATATCTAATTAATCCTACAGGAAGCTTTGTATTAGGAGGACCAGCAGGAGATACAGGTTTAACAGGAAGAAAAATAATTGTAGACACATATGGTGGTTATGCTAGGCATGGTGGTGGGGCTTTTTCAGGTAAGGATCCGACGAAGGTAGATAGATCAGCTGCATATATGGCAAGACATGTAGCGAAAAGTATTGTAGCATCTGGATATGCAAAAAAATGCGAGGTACAAATTGCATATGCAATAGGAAAAGCAAATCCAGTTTCCATATATGTAGACACTTTTGGAACAGGTAAAATATCAAATGAAGAATTGATAAAAAAAATAAAACATACATTTGACCTAAAGCCAAGAAGTATAATAGATAAACTAAACCTTAGAAGACCAATATATAGTAAGACCAGTGTTTATGGACATTTTGGGAAAATAGAAGATAGTCTCACATGGGAGAAAGTAGAAAAAATGTAGAGTCTCCGATTTTTTAGAAATTATTATTGAAGAAGATAGAAAAGAATGGTAAAATAGAACAAAAAAAGAGTAGGATGTGTGATATCGTGGAACTGAATGATAAGCTGATGAAACAAATAGCAGATGTTAAATATTTGGTAAGAGATAATGCTTATAAATATAGCACTATAATACGATTTTTGTTTGCACAGTATGAAAAGTTAAATTATTATTTTATAAAAAGGATATTTACGGAGAGCTCAAGAAACATGAGCTTTTTTTGGATAGTTTGGTAGGTATGAGATAGAAGCGTATGTATCACAGATGTTGGGAAAGGTAGTAAGAATAAATGAGACAGAAAAGGGACATCAAGAACCGTCCCCAATGTCCGCAAAAGGAGGCAGGTTTTATTATGAAGGAGTATGTATTGGCAATTATTTTTGATAGTGAATTTAAAAATGTAGTTATGATCAAAAGAAACAGGGAACCTTTTATGGATATGTATAATGGTGTAGGTGGAAAGATAGAGAACGGTGAGAAAACAGAGGTAGCAATGATAAGGGAGATAAAAGAGGAGACAAGGATAGTTAACGACGACATAGAAAAACTCGAATTTATGATGAAAACTGAGTTTACTGATCAACCAAGTTTAAACATATTTTATGCCAAGTTGAAGGATAATTACATAAAATCTGAATTTCAAGATATTAGTGAAGGAACAATATCTTGGGTAAATATAGAATTGGGAAATCTACTTGATGCAAACAATGAAAAGTTGGCAGGTGATGGTAATGTATCTTATTTCATAAAATATGTATTAAATAGGGAAGGTATTAAGTTGTAAAAAAGTAATTGCACTATTTTACATACATACAAACAGATAGAGTAGTTGAATTTTAGGAGGACAAGTAAATGACATGTTCTAACCAAGAGTGCTTTAAAGAAATAAAAACAATAATATTTTTAACAACACTATACATAGCTCTAACACTATTTTCTAACATAAGTAGTTTGAGGATAATATCTGTTATGACATTATCTATGGATGCAGGGACTCTTTTATATCCAGCTACATTTACAGTAAGAGATATGATTCACAAAAAGACTAATTCTAAAATTGCATATTATACTATTTGGTTAGCTGCAATCTTCAATGTAATTATGTTTATCACATTTTATTTAGTATCGATTTTACCGCCAGATTCGTCGGTTGGGTTACAAAAGGAGTTTGGACTTGTATTGATACCCACATGGAGAATTATAGTTGGATCAATAGTAGCAATGGTAATAGCAGAGTTTATAGATACAAAAGTCTACGAAAAAGTTGTTAAAAAATTTAAAGATAAGAAACAATGGTTAAGGGTATTAATTAGTAATAGTGTATCGATACCATTAGATACATTTTTGATGTGTACAATAGCTTTTTATGGAACAATGGATAATAAAATTTTGATTGCGATAATTATCAGTAATATATTAATAAAACTACTGATAACTCTTGTTTCTTTGAATTGGATATATTTTGTGAAAAGTTAGAGCTATAACTAATTATGAAATAGATAGTTATATAATTAAAAGAAATCATGAAAAGTGGAAAATCATAGAAATATTGGGTGTTGTTAAATAAGAAAAAAGTAGTATAATAAGGTAATAAATTTATAAATCATAGATGATATCAAGCTTGTAACTAGTTGGTGGATAAAAAAAGTTTCTTTGGAGGTAACATATGATAAGAGAAGTAGCTAAAGTTGTGTCTAATAATGAGTGTACTAGTGATGTGTACGAACTGAAATTATTAGTTCCAGGTATTGCAAAGGATGCTAAAGTAGGTCAATTTGTAAATGTATACTGCAAGAATCAGGTGAATTTATTGCCAAGACCAATAAGTATATCAGAAATAAATGGTGATGAATTGGTGCTCTTGTGTAGAGCTGTTGGGGTGGGAACAAATGAATTTAGAGACTTAAAAGAAAATGACGAAATAGTTATTATGGGACCAGTGGGTCACGGATTTACAATATGTAATGAACAAAGGATAGCACTGGTAGGTGGAGGAATAGGGATAGCGCCACTTGTTGAGCTTGCTAAACTTTTACCAAAAGAAAGTACAAGTGTGTATTTGGGAATAGGTAAGAAAGAAGAAGTAGGATTTATAAAAGAAGAACTTTTTAGAAAAGAATGTATGGGAGTGAAAGTTGCTACAATGGATGGCACATATGGTACTAAGGGTACAGTCATGGATATATTGGGAGACGAGATATTTGACATGATATATGCTTGCGGCCCACTTCCTATGCTTAAGGCTCTTAAAAAGTATGTTGATAAGAATAATATAAAGGCTGAGTTTTCATTAGAAGAAAGAATGGGATGCGGTGGACTCGGCACTTGCCTTAGCTGCGTGTGTAAGATAAAAGTAGGGGATAGCGAAAAGTGGGAATACAAGAAAGTATGTAGCTATGGACCAGTAGTGGATGCAAAGGAGGTATTGTTTGATGAGTAGACTAGAAGTTAGTTTAGCAGGAGTGAAACTAAGAAATCCAGTAATGCCTGCATCTGGAACATTTGGATCGGGATATGAAATGAGTGAAGTGATGAACATACATAGATTAGGTGCAGTAGTTACAAAAGGTGTAAGTATGGAACCGTGGTTGGGAAACCCTACTCCTAGGGTAGCAGAAACTACTAGTGGTATGCTAAATAGTATAGGGTTACAAAATAGTGGGATAGAAGAGTTGATAAAAATCGATATAAAGAGTTTACAAGAATACAGGCAAAAAGGTGGAGTCGTAATAGTAAACCTTGCGGGACATACAATACAAGAATATATACAGGTAGCAGAAAGGCTAAACAGTGAGAGTATAGATATGATGGAACTCAATATATCTTGTCCAAATGTAAAAGAAGGTGGAGCAGCATTTGGTACTGATCCGTCAGTAGCAGAAAAGGTAGTTCGTGAGGTCAAAAAAGTATGTACTAAACCGTTAATAGTAAAGTTAACTCCAAATGTAACAGATATTGTAAGTATAGCAAAGGCTGTAGAGGCAGGCGGAGCAGATGTCATATCACTTATTAACACACTTATGGGAGCTAGGATAGATATAGAAAAGAGACAGTTTGTACTAGCAAAGAAATACGGTGGGCTTTCAGGACCTGCGATAAAACCAGTTGCATTAAGGATGGTGCACCAAGTAGCTCAAAATGTTAAGGTGCCTATCATAGGGCTTGGTGGGATAATTACTGCAGAGGATGCTATAGAATTTATAATGGCAGGAGCAACAGCAGTAGCAGTAGGGACAGCGACATTTAATAATGTAAATGCACTTGAGAATATAATAGACGGTATAAATACATGGTGTGAAAATCACAATATAGGAAATATAATGGAAATTAAGGGGGTTGTTTAAATGTTAACTAAGATAGAAATTGAAACAATATTTACAGAAACAGGCGTAATGAGAGAGGGTCACTTCAAACTAAAATCAGGGAAGCATTCACCAGTATATTTTAATGCAAAGGCAATTCAGCAATATCCTATGAAGCTAAACCTATTTATAGACTCGTGGTTAGAAATACTTAAGCAAAAGGTAGATATAAATAAAATAGATAGAATAGTAGGTCCAGCAGAGGGTGGGATAGCTCTAGCATACAGTCTAGCAGAAAGAATAAGCGAAGCTCGCGGACGTGAATGTCTTATGGCATATACTTCAAAAGACAAAGATACTGGCATAATGCAGCTTAGAAAAAACTTTGATTTACCTAATGATGAAAATATAGTTGTAGTAGAAGATGTAGTTACAACTGGTGGTTCAGTACAACAAACGATAGATAGTTTACATGAAAATAATGCAAATATAATGGCAGTATGCTTAATGGTAGATAGAAGTGGTGGAACTGTTGGATTTGGTACAGAATTGATATCTTTGTACACAACAGAAGCTATTACATACGAAAGCGATGAATGTCCATTGTGTAATAAAAATATACCACTTACCGCAATGAGTAACAATGCGAAAAAATAAGAAACAAAGGAGAAATCTATGAAAATTTTAATAAAAGATGTGATTATTAAAAGGCCAATAGTGAGCATTAATAACAAACAAAACAAAATAACAGGAATAGCAAGTATTTTGATAGAGGATGCAAGTATCCTAGAGGTATATGAAGAAGGTCAAAATGTAGATATAGAATGTGATAAAATAATAAATGGTAATAAGAGAGTACATGCATTTGTAGATCTTATGGATATGCATGTACACTTTAGAACGCCTGGGCAAGAATATAAGGAAGACATGGTAACAGGTACTAAAGCGGCAGCAAAAGGGGGATTTACTCATGTGGTATGCATGGCAAATACCAAGCCAGTAGTAGATAATGCGGACACTCTAAAAATGTTAAATAGCATAATAGCAGAACAAGCAATAGTAAACGTATATCCAGTGGGAGGAATAACAAAAGATCTTAATGGAATACAAATGGCTGATATCGATGAAATGGCAAAAGGAAAAATAATAGCTTTATCTGATGATGGTTTTGGGCTTAATAACGAAGAGTTTTTGTTTAAGGCGTATCTTAAAGGTGCAGAGTATGGACTACCTATATTACTTCATTGTCAAATTGGAGATATGGATGCGTATGATAGAAATAGTGAAATAAAGGCAATAGAGACATCACTTAGAATTCTAAAAAAAGTTGCTGATGCTAGAGTGCATATACAACATGTAAGCACAAAAGAAAGTATAGATTTGGTACATGAAGCACAAAAAAATGGATTTAAAGTTACAATGGAAACATGTCCACATTATATAACCCTTACACACGCTGACATAGAGAAGTATAAAGGTAATGCTATAATGAATCCACCTCTTAGAGAGCAAGGTGACAAGGAATACTCTATAGAAATGCTAAAACAAAATGTAATAAATGTATTAGTAACAGATCATGCGCCACACTCTACAGAAGAAAAGACAGGAGATAAGATAATGAATGGTATAATAGGTCTTGAATCGTCTATACCAGTAACCTTGAGTGTAATTGATGACAATGAAAAGATGGTGGAAATATTGCTAAATCAAATGAGCAAAAATCCATGTTGTATCGTAGGAGTACCATATAATGTGGGAAATGCAAATATTACGCTTATTGGTTTAGAAGATAAGTACAAGCTTGATATTAATAAATTTGAGTCTAAAGCAAGAAATTGTCCTTATGATAATTGGACTGTAAAAGGCAGAGTAATAGCCACTATATGCAAAGGAAAAGTAGTGTATGAATACAAAGACTAGGAGGACATAATGAAAACTATAGATAGACTGATAGAAAGAATAAAACAAACAAACTCTGTTTTATGTGTGGGGGTAGACCCTCAAGACTCTTTGTTTACGACAAAGATAAAAGAAATAAGTGAAACGATACAACAGTATAGAAAATTTTGCTTTGATATAATAGACTCAGTATATGATATAGTACCTTGTATGAAATTTAATATAGCATTTTTTGAAACTATCGGACCTGAAGGTCTTGCTTTATATAAAGACATACTTGAATATGCATCAGATAAGGGGCTTATAACAATAGCAGATATAAAAAGAGGAGATATAGGTTCAACATCTGAAGCTTACGCAAAAGCATTTCTAGAGATTGGAGCACCATTTGAGAGCGATTTCATAACAATTAACGGTTACTTCGGAATAGACGGTATTAAACCTTTCATGGATCTTGCAAATAAAAATGAAAAAGGGATATTTGTTCTTGTAAAAACATCAAACCCGAGCTCATCAGAAATTCAAGATTTAAAAATTGAAGGTACAAATAAAGCTATATATGAAAAAATGGGAGAGCTAGTAGAATCTTGGGGAGAAAATAGCATAGGTGATAATGCATATTCAAGCATGGGCGCTGTAATAGGTGCAACGCACAAAGAACAACTACGTGAGATGAGGAAGAAACACGATAAAATGTTCTTCCTAGTACCTGGATTTGGAGCACAAGGCGGAGATGCTAATGATATAAAATATGCATTTGACCAAAAAGGGTTAGGTGCCATAATAAACAGCACACGAGGTATTACAGGAAAACCAGCTAGTATAGAGAAAAACGAAAAAAGGATAATAGATGATGAAGAATTTAGAAAAATAATAATAGCAGAAGTAAATGACAATAATAAAAAATTAAATGAAGCGATAACAAAATAATATGTAAAAGTTATGCCTATATATGTATATATAATCAGTAGTAAACTGGGAAGAATAAACTTCAAAGAGGAAAATATAACTGTTTTATTTTAAAAGTAAAACTTGTGAGTGTATGACGGGGACACCGTTTGTGAAAATGAGAGTTTATATAATGAACTCGCTGTCAAAGTATTTATTGGAAATTATCTGCTTTGTTATTGCTTCATGAAAAGATACTAGTAATAACAAGAAAGAGACTTTTTAGTGACTCTATATAATGGTGTTTTTATAAAAATTTAGGTCTAATTAGAAATATGATAGGAAGGTTTTACTTAATAGTAACCCTTTCTATTTTTGTTGAAAAATGTTGTAAAAGTATCAAAAGAAATAGTGCGCTAAAAAAAGTATGTTTTACTAGGGCCTTTACTTATAGCAGGTGGCTGGGGGGCACACAGTTTAAATATTCCAAAAGCTCATGGTACACCAAATTTATCAATATCTGAGCCTAATAATGTAACACAAAAGGATCTTTCACAATCAGCAGAAAGACCAAATATTATTATAATAAATAACCCAACCACTAAGACCCTTGAAACATCAGATTCTGCATGGTATATTCTTGATCATGAATATACTCCAGAACATAATATTACTATAGAAACACATGTTACAAATACAAAAGAAATAGATTTCGTAGCTTCAAAAAAAGATTATGGTACTTCAACTGACTCGGATTTCAAAAAAAGCTTATGATATTTCAGATGACGCATCTAAACTTATTATAAATAATATGGTTTCCGAGGATAACCCTGACATCTCAGTTGATTAAACAGTAAAATAACCATTTTTAAAACCGCCTCCTTTGATATTATAAATATGGTTCCTTAACCGCATATAAATCAAAAGGAGGCCATTTTATGCATAAAAATAGTTTATCAAATATTAATCATAACTAAAATTCGACATAATAACTTAAAATATTCACGATTTTATTGACAAATATAACCCAGCATGTTAAACTGTATAATAAATAATAAAAAAATAATTTTGCATTTAAAGAAGATACAATAATAAAGACTTTAGAGAAAATGATATAGAAGAGTGGAGGAGAACTCATGGATGAAAATAAGTTTTCTATAACTAGTGAACCAATGCTTGAAATGTTTGTTTTCGAAAGCTTAAATTTAATCGAGAAACTGGAAGAAATACTAATCAAAGTAGAAAAAAACAGTAGTATTTCTCCTGATGAAATAAATGAAATATTTAGAATCATGCATACCATTA